>ENA-ORCS01000279-ORCS01000279.1-marine-metagenome-genome-assembly--contig:-NODE-279-length-46006-cov-8.316902_pt1 | contig 46006 bp, 47 predicted proteins | sample MGYA00237781_ERZ508513 | MGnify/ENA primary metagenome ERZ508513 (study PRJEB26184, sample SAMN06268793) | marine metagenome | isolation source: Eden Landing Ponds, San Francisco, CA, USA | place...
GGCGAGGTCGTCACGGGCCGCCAGGTCCGTGACGGCCGACGCCTGGAAGTACGGCGCTCCGTCTAGCACGACGATCAAGTCTTCTTCGAATTCTTCGCATAACGCGAGAATGAAATGTTTTGCGTGATCGGCGGTGACGTACTCGGTGAATCGTGAGAAAAAGCAGTCACCGTCTTCGGTGATCGCGCCGAGCAGACACGTCCAGTCGCGTTGACCGGACAGTTCGACGCTCGGCCGCGTGCCGCGCGGAAACCACGCGGCACGCGGCTCGACCTGCACAGATTTCTTGGTTTGGTCGATACAGACTACTGTGGCGTCCATTTCCCGCCGCTTTTTTTGATCTCGTCGTGGAACTCCGCTTGGTCAGATTCTTCGGCTTCCGCGGCTGTTCGACGTGGTTTTTGATAACTGAGTCCAGCTTCTTTGAGCAACCGCCGACAACTCGGGATCGAGTATTCGATGCCGTACGTTTCTTCGAGAAATTCTTGGGCGAGCGCCGGCGTCCACGCCGGCGCGTCGATCCCGACCTCTTCAGGAGACTCGTTGACGGTTTGTTCGAACTCTACTTGCTGTGATCCTGAGAGCTTTCGTTTTCTTCCGGATCGATGAGCATCAGAGACAGCTTGCTCAAGCGACTCGTCGGTGTCGAGTCGCTTGAGCCAGCTGTAGATCGTTCGTCGTTGAACGTCGTACCACTCGGCTAGTTCAGTCTGCGAAACACCGTTTTTGTACGCGATTGCCGCTAAGAGCCGTTGTGTCGGTTTCTTTCCGTCCACGTTGTCGAGGGTGTCTTGCAGTTCCTCGACGGAGATCTCGTCGAGATGATCCACTAGTAGCTGCAACGAACTCTGAGTAAATAATTCTACCGGATACTATAGTATTATGTCCCCGCGGTGTCATTCAAATGCAAGCGAATCGCATGACGCCGGCGACCCCCATCACGGAACGTGACGAAAGCAGATCGGCCGAACAGGGGTTCCTTTATAAGCGTCGCACCGCGGTCTGGCGAATGTCGCCCGTCACGCAGGATGATGGGCGCTGCAGGATTTGAACCCGCGACAGCTTGGTCCGAAGCCAAGCACTCTGTCCAAACTGAGCTAAGCGCCCTGTATTCAGTCATAGGCCAGCGTCCGTGTTTAAATTCCCCGATCCGTCGCGGTGGCCGGTCACTGGATCCGACAGTAGACCGAGACACTGGTGGCGGCTGTCAGTGGGATCTCCCTCCGGATATCGGTCCAGACCGCACCAACAGGCTCACTCCCGAACGGTCCGTGGGTTGATGTGTCCAGCAAGCCATAAAAAAGAATTTAAAAAGTAGAAGGTCATAACCAACAGTACTGAACGGACTCGGGAGAGTTCGTCGGGCAACGACGGTGACTCTGGAACGAATGTACGACATGGGCCCCGACTTCGACAACGCCGCGCTGGCTCCCGGAACGAACGTTCTGGTTTCCGGGCCGCCGCTCTCCGGCAAGCGCCGCCTGGTGCTGGAGGCGCTGGCCCATGGCTCGGCCCAGGGAGAGGGTGCGATCGTCGTTACGACGCGTGACAGCGCCAGTCGCGTCCTCTCGGACTACGAACACCTCGTCTCGGAACCGGAATCGGTCGACATCGGGATCGTCGACTGCGTGACCAAACACCAGGGCCGTTCGGCCCGTGACACGGACGTCGTGAAGTACGCCTCCTCGCCCGAGGACATGACCGGCATCGGGATCAAGTTCTCCGAGTTCGTCGAGGAGTTCCGCCGCCAGCGCGGCCTCGAGAACATCCGCGTGATGGTCGATTCGCTGTCGACGCTGTTGATGTACTCGGACGTCCAGACGGTCTTCCGGTTCATGCACGTGTTCACCAGTCGCATCGAAAACGCCGACGCGCTCGGCCTGCACGTCATCGAGTCGACCGCCCACGACGACGAGACGATGAACACGCTCAAACAGTTGTTCGACGGCGTCGTCGACGTCTCCGACGACGCCCTCTCGACGACGCTCCCCGAAGTCGACGCGGGCACGACCGACTGACCGCCCTGCTTCGACCCCCCGTCTCGGCAGCATCCTTTTGTCCGCGAGGCGCCTCTCCTCCGCTATGCCCGTCACTGACGATGCCGGCCTCCGAGAGGTCCTCGAACTCGACACGATCGCGGTCGTCGGCTGTTCGACTTCGCCCGGCAAGGCCGCCCACGACATCCCGAAGTACATGCGCGACCACGGCTACGAGGTCATCCCCGTCAACCCCTTCGCCGACGAGATATTCGGTCGCGAGGCCTACGATTCGCTCGCCGACGTCGAGGAGACAGTCGACGTCGTCGACGTGTTCCGGCCGAGCGAAGAGGTGCCGGACATCGTCGACGAGGCAGTCGCTCGCGAGGACGTGCAGGTCGTCTGGTTACAGCTGGGGATCACGCACGACGAGGCCGGAGAGCGCGTCGAAGCGGCCGGCAAGCGCTTCGTTCAGGACCGCTGTCTGAAAGTCGAACATCAGCGACTGCTGGGGTGACCTGCTGGCCCGCTCCGGTTCTCACTCCGCCGTGGAGTTTCCGTCGGCGTCTGCGCTCTCACTCTCGCCGGTCTCCGCTCGCGCGGCTTCGACTTCGGCGACGATGCCGTCGACGTCGATCCCCTGTTCTTCGGCGAGCGCTTCGACGATAGCGCGCTGTTCGGCGAGTTCGCGGTCCATGGTTTCGATCTGGTCGCTGGTTTTCTCGACGCGGGCGCGCAGGTCCTGGAGCTGTTCGACCAGGTCGTTCATCTTCGCGTAGAGTTTCTCGGCCGTGTTCGAGAGCTTCTTGAGCTTCTTCGCGGTGTCGCCGAAGGCCATACCCGCGGGTTCTCGCTCGCGGATTGTGCCTGTTTCGGCTTGGAGTCCCGAACGCGACGACCGAGCATCGCGCCGGCGTTCGGATGCGGGGCAACCGTGGCCCGGGCGGGCGCAACAGTGTCCCGGGCGGGCGCAACAGTGTCCCGGGCGGGCGCAACAGTGTCCCGGGCGGGCGCAAACGTGGCCGTTATACCGGGGGCGGCCACAGACTCGCGTATGCAGAGAGTGCGACTCGCGCCGCTGGTGGCCATCGCCGGCTGTCTGCTCGTCGTCGTCGTCCTCGCGGTGCCGTATCTGTTCTTTCAGACGGCACCGGGGACGACGGTCGACCTCTACTACGGGTCGGGAGCGGTGAACCCGCTGGTCGCCGGCGGGCTGGCGTTCGTCGCGACGCTCGTGCTGGCCGCCGGTCGCGAGGAGCGCACCGACCCGTTGCTGGCCGCGGGCGTCGGCCTGGCTCTGGGCGTGTTCGTCTTCCTCATCGCGCTGGCCTGGGTGCTGACCGTCCCCGACGACGTCTACGTCGGCATCTCGGCGTCGGATATCGGGAAACAACACCGCTGGTTCCTCGCGCTCGCTGCGCTCGTGCCACCCGTCGCCTCGGCCTGGTGGGCCCGGACGCTCGGCGTACTGTGAGGGGCTGGTCGGTCGACCGGGGGTCCCGATTTCGGCCCAGCACCGGGCGCCAGTCGGCGCCGGTCCGAAAGGCCCTTATGCCGGACGGCGGTACGGTCGTCGTGGACTAGACCGGGCAGCTAGGCCCTGCTCGTCACCCGCACTATGGCCTTCAGCGGGGGTCGAACACCGGGGGCGTCCGGACCGACGGGCGTGGGCCCCGCGAGCTAACGTGGAAGCCTCGTCCTTCGGGGACGGCGGTCCGCGGTACCGCGTCTGCAGGGACGCGCGGCCGCGGTTAACCGGCGGCACTCCGTCAGGCACGGAAGTGAGCAGCGGACCGTCGGACACCCGTCGCTCGGAGGGTTGCGGGGTGGAGGAGGCAAGCGGGACTCCCCGCGTGCGAACGTCCGGGCAACCCCGGCCGTCCATCCATTCATTCCGATTTTCGACTCGCCAGTGACTTCGATCGGCGACCGACCACGAGTGTTCTCCTCAGAAATACTGGGCAGGACTCCCAGATGTCACGAGTTCGCCCGCGGGAACAGTACCGACCCGTCCGTAACAGCTTCTGTACGGGGGTCGTCAGTGCCAGCGTCAGTCGCCGGGGCAGTAACAGCCCTCGTCCGCCGCGGTGTCCCGGTCCTCAGACCCGCCGTCGGTGAGCGTCGTCTGCGCGCCGGTGCCGTCGGTCGGCAGGCCGACGCCCCGGCGAACCGCCCCAGCGCGGGACTGCACGGCGCGCACGCCCGAGCGGGCGACGCCGGGCAGGTCCAGCGATTCGCTCCCGAGGACGACGAACCCGGCGAAGATGACCAGGAAGCCGGCCACGGCGAGGCCGGAGATGGTCTCACCGAGCAGCGCCCACCCGCCCAGCGTGGCGACTACCGGGACGACGTAGAAGACCAGGTTGGCCTTGATAGCGCCCGTCGCGTCGATGAGGCCGAAGTAGGCGATGTAGGCCGCGACGCCGGCGAAGATGCTCACGTAGCCCAGCGCGAGGAGGGCCTCGGGTGTCCAGGCGACGCTCGCCGGTGACTCGCCGGCGGCGAGGCTCATGCCGTGGGTGAGCGCGGCCGCGACCGGCAGCCCCCACGCGGTCCGGACGGTACTGGAGAGGTCGGCGTCGGCCCGCCGGATCAGGACGCTCCCGAGCGCGCCGGAGACGGCCGACCCGAGCAACAGCGCTTTCCCGACGACGCCGCCCGCGAAGAGGTTCGCCGGGTCGGGGCTGACCACGAGCGCGACGCCCGCGAGTCCCAGAGCCATCCCGACCGCGCCGCGCCGCGAGAGGCGTTCGTCGGCCACCAGCAACACGGCGAAGACGGGCGTCAACACGGGGTTGAGGCTCGCGATGATCGACGCGACGCCGCTGGAGACGTAGCCCTGGCCGACGAATATGAGCGCGTTCGTCAGCCCGATGGCGAGTCCGCCCGTCGCGAGGATCCCGCCGACGTCGCCGCGGGTCCGCGGGCGGACCTCGCTCCAGGGCCTGCTCAGGAGGACGTACGCCAGCAGGACGACTGCGGCGATGTCGAAGCGCAACGCGACGAACAACAGCGGGGGGAAGTACTCCAGGCCGGCCTTCGCCGCGACGAAGGTCCCGCCGAAAAAGAGACTCGCCGCGACGAAGAAAGCGACAGTCCGCCGTTCCATCTACTGATCCGCCTCCGATTCGATCGACTCGTCGACGCTCGCGGCGCCCGCCTGGCGGGCGCGGACAGCGGCGCCCCGCGAGCGCGAACCGGCGTCGAACGACGTGTCTTCGTGATAGCTCATCGTACACGATCGGAGGGTTCGGGGCCTTATAGGTCCGTTTAGAAATTTTTTCCCGGCGGGAAACCGCGGCGCCGGGTGCCGTCGTTGCGGGCCCTGAAACGCTTGCACGGTGCGAAAACGGTTTCCCGCCGCGGGACCGACCGCGGATATGGATCGGGAATCGGGCGGCGACGACGCGGCCTCCGACGAGTTCGAGGCGGCCCCCGACGAGATCGAGGCGGCGCTCGAGGAGATCGAGTTCCTCGCGCTCTCGGCGAACCGGGTCGCGGTGTTGCGACTGCTCGCCGACGGGGGCCGAACGCGCTCGGAACTGGCGAGCGAGACGGGCGCATCGCAGGCGACGCTCGGGCGGATCCTGGGCGACTTCGAGGACCGGTCGTGGATCGAGCGCCGCGGCGGCGCGTACGCCGCGACCGCGACGGGTCGCCTCGTCGCGCGCGGGTTCGGCGACCTGCTCGACATCTTCGCGACCGAGCGCTCGCTCCGGGACATCGTGGCGTATCTCCCCGCCGACGAACTCACGTTCGACCTGCGCCGACTGGCCGACGCGACGGTCGTCACGCCCTCCGGAACGCGCCCGGACGCCCCGCTCCAGCGCCTGCTCGACATGGAGGCCGAAGCCGACGAGATCCGCGCCTTTTCCCACGCGTTCAACGACCGCAGCCTCTCGCTCACAGAGCGACGCGTCCGCGAGGGCGAGTTGACCTTCTACGGCGTCTTCTCGCAGGGGGCCATCGACGCCCTCGCCAGCGACGACGAACTCCGGCGGACGCTCGCCTCGATGCTCGACGCCGACGGGGCGTCCATCCGCGTCTGCGACGACGGCATCTCGCTGGCCGGGTCGGTCGTCGACGGCGACGTTCACTTGCTCGTCCGCGACGACGACGGCGTCCTCCGGGCATCTATCGACACCGACGACGCCGAAGTCCGCGACTGGGCAGAGCGCACCTTCGAAGCCTACTGGGAGGCGGCGACGCCGATAAATCGCGCCGACCTACTGTCCTGAGTCGCCGGTGCGGGAGCGGAGACTGCGGAGAAAAGACCGGTCGTCAGTCGTCCGTCGCGGGTTCGACGACGCCCTCGACATTCGAGAGTTCGAGGCCGCCGTGGATGTCCCGCTGGGGGTAGGGGATGTTGATGCCGGCCTCGTCGAAGCGCTGCTTGACCGCGCTGACGTAGTCGGCGCGGGTCTTCACGAAGTCCGAGCGGCTGGGCTGGTCGATCCAGATCCGGGACTGCAGGCCGACGTAGGAGTCGGCGAGTTCGGTCAGCCGGACTGAGGGTTCGGGGTCGGCGAGGATGCCCTCGTGCTTTTCGGCTTCGTCCAGGATGATCTCCGTGGCCTCGTCGATGTCGTCCTCGTAGCCGATGCCGAAGACGAACTTCAACCGCAGCTTCTCGTAGGCGACCGGGTTCTTGATGACGCCGCCGGTGAGCTGGGAGTTCGGCACGGTCAGCAGTTCGTTGTCGAAGGTACGCACCCGCGAGACGCGGAGGCTGATGTCCTCGACGGTGCCGGCGTTGTCGTCCCACTCGATCCAGTCGCCGATGCGAAACGGCTTGTCGGTGAAGATGAACACGCCGGCGACGAAGTTCGAGAGGACGTCCTGCATCGCGAAGCCGATGGCGAGCGTCGCGGCCGCGCCGATGGTGGCCAGCGCGACGAGGATGTTGCCGTAACCCGCGAACGCGAACGCCGCGCCGATAGAGACGAAGATCAGCAGGATCCCGGTGAGTTTCCGGAGCGGCTTCCGGGCGTGTTCGTCGAGGTCGCGAGCTTTGAGGATCCGCGAGACGATCGGAAGCACTGTCGCTCGCGTGACGACGTACAGCACGACGAACGCGAGGACGAAGGTGAGCGCCGAGCCGAGCGCGTCCGCGTACGCGGGGTCGAGCCCGAGGTTGTCCTCGAGGAGTTCGGCGATGGCGCCCGAGGACTGCAGCGGTCCCGCGCCCGCGGACTCGAACGGTGCGAGTCCGGCAAGCGCGCCGCTCATCGCTCGAACACCGCCGTGTGGCCCCTGGTGCGGACGACGTCGGCGTTCACGCGGTCGGCCAGTTCGGCGGCGAGTTCCTCGGTCGAGGTTCCGCCCCGGGCCGCGCGGAGGAACTTCGCCTTCACGAAGTCCCGCTCGGCGAGCTGGTCGTTCAGTTCGTCGACGACCGGGTCGATACCGTTCTTGCCGACCCAGACCGTCACGTCGAGTTCGTGGATGCGCTGATGGCGCGCCGTATCACTCATGGACAGTCAATTGTGTTGCAGACGGTCAAAGGTTGTGGACTCACTGGCGTCCAGAACCGTTCTCGACCTCTTTACTGGCGCTTCACTCACAGGGGTAGCGGTCGTGGCCGCCGCAGTCACAGGTAGGGGTAGCGGTCGTGGCCGCCGCAGTCACACGTGATCACGACGTGTCCGTCTCGGGTCCGGACCCGCGCGTTGCGACCCGGAACGAGGTAGGCGTCACATCGGTCGCAAGTGAAGCGGGTGAACTCGCGGGGCAGCGAGAGGCGGTTGCGCTCGGCGATGCGGCGCGCTCGCCGGACGTACTGCCGGGCGCGTTCGGTCTCGTCGTCGACCGTCGCCTCGCGAGCCAGTTCCCGCAGGCGCTCGATGCGCTCGCGGGCGATCGATTCGGTATCCATCCCTCGCTCGTACTCCCCGTCTCCGGCAGGTATAGGTTACGCTCCGGGCGTCAGTCCGTCCCGTCACCGGTCGACTGGTCGGCCGACCGCTCGCTCCCGGTCGCCAACTCGTTCCCGGCCGCCGAGACGGGCGTCGGACCGGCCAGCCGTCGCCCGACGAGGAGAACGACGACGCCGCAGGCCACCAGTCCGCCGGCCGTCCCGAACGCGGCGAGGTACCCCCAGCCCGCCACGACGCCCCCGAGGACGCTCCCGACCGTGCCAGCGAGTCCGGCGAGCGCCCCGTAGACGCCCAGTACTTCACCTTTCGAGCCGTCCGGCGCGAGGCCCGTCAGGACCGTCGTGACGACGACGGTGATGACGGCCCAGGTGGCGCCGACGCCGGCGAAGACCAGCGCCGCGAGCCCGAGCGTCGCTCCCGTGCCCACCGCCGCGCCCGCTCCGGCGAGCAGGGCGACGGCCGGGAACAACACCGCCCGCGCGCTCAGGCCGCCGACGAGGACGAGCGACGGGTCGGCGCGACTCGCGAGACGCCCGGCGCCGACGTACAGGAGCGCCGACCCGAGGCTGGAGGCCAGATACAGGCCGAAGACGGTGCCCGAGTCGAAGCCCGCTGCGTCGGTCAGAAAGAGCGGGAGCGGCGCGAAGAAAGCCGCGAAGCCCGTGAACGCGAGCGCAACGGCGACGTAGGTGAGTCCCAGCGCCGTCGACAGCCGTCCGGCCAGCCGCCGGGGGTCGACAGTCCGAAGCGACCAGTACGTCCGGCTCGGCCAGAACGGGAACGTCGCGCCGCGGACGTTGAACCGCCGGGTGCGGGCGAGCGCCCGGGCGATCCGCCGGGGCGACCGCTCGCGACCGGGTTCCGGCGGGAGCCACCGAACGGCGAGCGCCGCGGCGACGAGCGCGGCAATCCCGCAGGCCAGGAAGAAGGTGCGGCGGGTCAGCAGCGGGGACCCGGTCTGTGCCCCGGTGGTCGTCCACGCCAGCCCGCCGGCGAGGCCGCCGACCCAGCCCCAGCCCTGGTAGGTGTTCAGGACACCGAAGCGCGTCGGCCACTCCCGTTCGGGCGCGCCGACGGTCACGAGCAGCGTGAGCACGGGCGCCGCGGCGGCCGCGGCCAGCCAGACGACGCCGTTGGCGGCGACCACCACGGCCACCGAGTCGACGAACGGGAGCGCGAGGAGGGTCGCGCCGACCGCGACGAGCGCGGCGACGACGTAGCCGCGACGCCGTTCCGTGCGGTCTGCGAGTCGGCCGACGACGAGTGCGCCCGGCACCGCAGCCAGCGCCGCGACGGCCGCGAGCGCACCCAGCGCCACGGCGTCGCCGCCCAGCGAGACGACGTACAGCGGGACGAGCAGCGAGGCGCCGCCGAGCGCCACGCTCCCCAGCGCCCACGCGAACAGCCAGCGGTCGTCGGTCACGGCCGATCCGTGGGGCGGACCGGGCGTAAAACCGGGTGGTCAGCGACTCCCGACCGTCGAGTCACGGCCGCCGAACGACTGCCCGCCAGCCCAGTCGCGCGAGAGATAGCAATCCATTAAGGGGCGCTCGATAAACGTACGGGGCATGACGCTCCCGCGGGTGGCGGCCTTCACGGACACCTACCTGCCGACGGTCAACGGCGTCACCTACACCGTCGAGACCTGGCGCGACCGCTGGGAGTCACGCGGCGGCCGGATGGACGTGGTCTACCCCGACGGCGACCACGACCCCGCGCCGGGCGAACACCCCGTCGGGAGCCTCCCCTTTCCCTTCTACGAGGGCTTTCGTCTCGGCCTTCCGGGTGTCCCCGACGCGGCCGAGACCGCGGACGTGGTCCACGCCCACACCCCGTTCGGGCTCGGCCTCTCGGGCTATCGCCTCGCGAGCAAGCGCGACCTGCCGCTGGTCGCCTCGTATCACACCCCCACGAGCGAGTACGCGGAGTACGTCGCCTTCGCCGACGCGGTCGAGCGGGTCGTCCGCCGCGGCGCCGAGAGCTACGAACGGTGGTTCCTCGACCGCGCGGACGTGGTCGTCGCGCCGAGCGAGCGCACCGCGACGCACATCCGCGAGAACGTCGCGACCGAGACGCCCGTCGAAGTCGTCTCCAACGGCGTCGCTATCGACTTCTTCCGGCCCGTCGATACCGCGGCGTTCCGCGAGCGCCACGACCTCCCAGACGGCCCGCTCGTCGGCTACACCGGCCGACACGGCTACGAGAAGAACCTCGACGACATCGTCGCCGCGGCGCGCGAGTTGGACGTGACGCTCGTGTTCGGCGGCGACGGCCCCGCCCGCGAGGACCTCATCGAGACAGCCCGCGAGGCCGGCGTCGAGTCACACTTCCTCGGTTTTCTCGACCGCGAGGAACTGCCGGCCTTCTACTCGGTGCTCGACGTCTTCGCGTTCCCGAGCCCGGTCGAGACCCAGGGGATCGCCGCGCTGGAGGCCAACGCCTGCGGGACGCCCGTCGCCGGCGTCGCGAGCGCGGCGCTGGCCGACACCATCGACCAGGGCGAGACGGGCTACAAGGCGCCGCCCGGCAACGTGGCCGCGTTCCGTGACGTCATCGAGCGCACGCTCGCCGAGCGCGACCGCCTGCGCGAGCACTGTCTCGACCGCCGCGAAGGGGTCAGCGTCGACCACTCGGTCGACCGCCTCGCCGATGTGTACGAGCGCGTCCGCGACCCGGCGCGACGGCGGCTCTGACTGGCGCACTGCTCTCGCTCACCGACCCACTCAGCCCCCGGTCACTCGGTCGGTCGCGGACGGGCTTTGAACACTGACTCGGTGACGCTGAAGGGGTCGTACACCGACTGGTGACACTGGCAGTACACCTCGTTCTCGGCGGTCGTGGTCTGTTTGAACCCCGAGGGCACACAGCAAAAGTGCGTACACTTGTTGAGCCACGCGATGAAGCCCCGCTCGGTCGTCGCCGCGAGCCAGTCGTCCTCCTGTGCGAGTTCCTCGATGCGCGGGCTCCTGATGACCTGCACCGGCATCGTCGCATCGGTCTCCTCGGAGCGCCAGGTCGCCGCCGCGGGCTTGCCGAGCCCCTCGTCGCCGACGCCGTTGTGCCACTCCTCGTAGTCCGCGAACTGGTCGACCGTGAGTTTCGCGCCGCCCTCCACCTCCGACTGCCAGGTGTAGAGGCTCTTGCCGTCCGACCGCAGGAAGTTGTCCGCGTCGCTACCGGGTTCGAGTTTGGGATGTCCCTCGACCCCGCAGTACTGGAACCACTTCGAGGAGTACTCGACGCCCGCGATGGTCGCCGTGGCCGCCTCCGCCGGGCCCGACTCCGCGTCGGTCGCTTCGCTCGGGCCGTCGCTCGCGTTCCTCTCACCGCTGGCACCGCCGGACCCGCCGTTCGCGACGTCACCGGGCCAGATCCCCTTGAGATAGCCGTCCTCGATCTCGAGCGGGACCTGTGACATCCCGCGCGGGGCCGGTCCGTCGACGTTCTCGATGACCTTCGCCTGGACGCTCCCGCCGCCGACTCCCGAGGGGTTCGTGGTGAACTCGACGAGTCCCGTCCCGGCGGTGCCGACGGTGGCGAGCGCCGAACTCCCCACGAGACCCTTGATGAACCGACGCCGACCGGACGCTGACGGGTACTTGTCCTCGTCCATACGACGCTCTCGGCCGCCCTCTCCCATAAATTATAATATATGTTATGTGTAATCGTCCACGACGCGTCGGTACGCTGACGCTCGGTGTGTCGGTCGACGGCCGGTCCACGGATCCGGCTGTCGTGGGACAGTTCACGGCCGCTGGGCGATTCCACAGACTGTGGAACCGGTGTGGTGCCGGGGATCCGGCGGGGTGCCGGGGATCCGGCGGGGTGCCGTGGAATCGGCGGGGTGCGAGAGTGGATCCCACACCTCTAAAACCCAGCTGTTCGAACATGTTCGCGATGGAGCGCGATACCCTGGTCACGTTCGTCGCCCGCTCGGCGTTGCGGTCGCGAGTCCTCCGCGCCGTCGCCCGCGACCCCCGCCGGACCGCCACCCTCCACGACGCCCTCGACGTGAGCCAGTCGGGCGTCTACAAGACGCTGGACGAACTCGCCGACCGGGACCTCATCCGCGAGCGAAACCGCGACGGCGACGGGGGCCCGTGGACGGTGACCGCGCGCGGCCGCCTCGTCGTCGACGAACTCGACAGACAGGCGAGCATCGACGACCTCCTCGACGACGAGTTCTGGGCGAGCCACGACGTGTCGGTCCTCCCCAGGCGGTTCCGCCAGCGCCTCCCCGGTGTCGGCGAGTGGGAACTGTACCGCAATCCCGCGCGAAACCCGCAGTACCTCGAACGGTGGGCCGTCCAGCTGTTCCGCGAGGCGGACGACCTCGCCGTCGGCGCGCAGGTGTACTACCCGACGTTCGCACGCACCGTCGACAGTTTGGCCGCGCGCGGGACGCTCGAGGCCAGCGTCGTCGTCGACGAGCGCCTCGTCGACGAGGCGCCCGAGCGCTACGACGACCCGGACCCGACAGAAGGCGCGGCCGAGCGCATCGGCGACCTGCCGTTCTCCTACGCCGTCACCGGCGACGTCGTCGCGCTCGCGTTTCCGACCCGCGACGGAATCACCGACCTCGACGCTGTCCTCGTCGGGTCCGGCGAGGCCGCCGTCGACCTGGGGCGGGACATCCACGAGCACTACTGGGAGCGGGCCGAGCCGGTGACGGAGTTTCTCGCCGTTCCGCGGTGATCAGTCGCCTCTCTCCAGTCGTTCCTGACGCTTCCGGAGCGCACCGACCCGCGTCTCCGTGTCCGGGTGCGAGTCCGGGAGGACCCGCGCTCGAACGTCCGTCCAGCGGTCGAGCGCACGCTCGCCGACCGCGCGGTCGGACTCGCCCTCGTCGGCCGATTCCGTCGCGTCACTCTCGCTCGCCTCGTCGATAGCGTACGGCAACACGCACAGCTCCCGGACACCGGTCGCGGACGCGACCCGGAAGTCCTCGTCGGGGCGTGCGTCACCGGTCAGCGTCTCGAGCGCGTCGGCGAGCGCGACGGGCGACCCGGTCACCGCGACCCCACCGGCGTCGGCTGCGAACTCCCGCACCCGCGAGAGCAGGCGGTAACAGGCCGTACTCGCGAGTCGGATCGCACCGACGACCGGCAGCGCGACGAGCGCGAACGCGATCAGCCCGAACTCGAACTGGGCGAAGGCGCCGCTGTCGTCGTCCTCGTCGCTTTCGTCGTCCCCGAACAACCACCCGGCCAGCCCCGAGCGTCGCAGCAGGTCGACGAGTCGCTCGTCGAACCGCGCGGTCAGCGTCGGCAGGAACGCCGCGGCGGTCATCACGAACGAGTCGCCGTTTTGCAGGTGGGCGAGTTCGTGGCCCAGCACCGCGTCCAGGCGGTCCCCGTCGAGTCGCTCCAGCAGGCCCGTGGTCACGAACAGCGTCCGCTCGCCGGGGCGGCTGGCGACGAAGCTGTTCGGCGTCGGCGACTCGATCACGCGCACTGTCGGCGGCGTCACGTCCGCGACCTGCGAGAGGCGCGCGACCCGCGCTTCGAGGCCGCGCTCGCTCGCGAGTTCGACCGCCCGGTCCGTGCCGTCGGCACTCGATCCTGACTCCGCGTTCCCGCCGACCGGCTGCCCCGCGTCGTCGGTCACGTCCTGCAGCGCCAGCCGGTAGCCGAACACCGACTGGACGACCAGCACCAGCGGCGTCCCGACGGCGAGCACCGGCACGAGCGGCACGTAGTCGAAGCTCAGCGACCAGAACAGGGCGTCGTACTCGTAGGCGAACAGCGGCGCCAGGCCCGCCGCGACGTGGACGAGCGCGTACACCGCCGCCACGAACGCCACGTCGAACGCGACCAGCAGCGCCACGAGCGCCACCAGTCGCGCCCGTAGTCGGAGGGTGGAGGGCGTGGTCGACATCGCGTCGAACTTCGACCACCGGGATAAAAAACGTGTCGCTGAGTCGACCTGATATGGCCAGTTCGGGCGGGCGACACGGACCGCAGTCACTCGCTCCCGCTGTCCCGCTCCCACGCTGCTCCGAGCGCGACGCCGAGACCCATCCCGATCCCGATCCCAAGCGCGAGGTTGTCCATCGCCACCCCGAAACTGACGCCCAGCGCCGCCCCGAGCGCAACGCCGAGCGCCATCCCCCGTCCGCTCGCGTCCGACTCGTCGCCGTCGGCGGCCGCATCGTCGCTGTCAGCGGCCGTCCCGTCGCTGTCTACGCTCATACGCGACCTTCAGCGACCACCGAGAAAGGGATATCGACGCGACGAGTCAGGCCAGCGCGCTGCCGGCGCGGATGATCTCCTTCTCACGCGACCACCTTTTTCCGCGTCCGGTGTCCTCGACGCGCAGAGCGCGTCTGCGGGCACCATCCTCGAAAAAGCTGGACCAGAAAGTACGCCCTCACGGCTCCGCCGTTCGGCCGGAACTCAGGCTAGCGCGCTGCCGGCCCGGATGATCTCTGTTTCGCCGAACGCGGGGCCGACGAACTGGAGCCCGACGGGCAGGTCGTCGTCGGTCTCGCCCGCCGGCACGGAGATGGCGGGGAGGTTCGCGAGGTTGACCGGCGTCGTGTTCGCGTCGGCCAGATACATCTTCAGCGGGTCCGAGAGGCTCTCGCCCATCGCCATCGGCGTGACCGGCATCGTCGGCGACGCCAGCACGTCCGCCTCCGAGAGTGCCTCGTCGAACTCCCGTTTGATCCAGGCGCGAGCGTCCTGGGCCTGCTTGTAGTACTTGTCGTGATAGCCCGCCGAGAGCGCGTAGGTGCCCAGCAGGACCCGCGATTTGACCTCCTCGCCGAAGCCCTCCTCGCGCGAGCGGGCGAACGTCTCGTTCCAGTTGCCGTCGTAGCCGCCCGACTGCCCGTAGCGCACGCCGTCGAAGCGCGCCAGGTTCGACGAGGCCTCGCTCATCGCGATGACGTAGTACGCCTCCACGGCGTAACGCAGGCTCTCCAGGTCGACCTCGTGGTAGCTCGCGCCCTGCGATTCGAGGTCGTCGATGGCCTCCCAGAACACCGACTCGACGGCGGGGTCGGCCCCCTCGACGAGTTCCGTCGGGACGCCGATGTCGAGGCCCTCGACGTCGCCGTCCGCCGCGGCGGCGTAGTCGTAGGCGCCCTCGTCGACTTCGCCCTCGGGCGCACCCGCCTCGCGGGCGTCGCGGGTCGTCGCGTCGGAGTCGTCGGGGCCGGCGATGACTTCGAGCAACTCGGCGGCTTCCTCGACCGTGGGCGCGATGGGGCCGATCTGTTCCAGGGAGTTGGCGTAGGCGACGAGGCCGTATCGGGAGACGAGGCCGTAGGTGGGTTTGATGCCGACGACGCCGCAGAAAGCGGCGGGACAGCGCACCGACCCGCCGGTGTCGGTCCCGAGCGCCATGTCGGCGTCGCCCGCGGCGACCACCGCGGCGGACCCTCCCGAGGACCCGCCCGGAACGTGGCCCGGCGCGGCGGGGTTCTCGGTCGGCCCGAACGCCGACGTTTCCGTCGTCGTCCCCATCCCGAACTCGTCCATGTTGGTCTTGCCGGGGATGGTCGCGCCCGCCGCTTTCAGTCGCTCGACGACGGTCGCGTCGTAGGGCGGGACGTAGTCGTCGAGCATCGCCGACCCGCACGTCGTCCGGACGCCCTCGGTCGAGATGTTGTCCTTGACGGCGACGGTCTTTCCGCCGAGCGGGCCGTCGTCGGCGCCCGCGATCGATTCGGTCGTGATGTAGCCGTTGTACTCGGTCGCCATCTACGACACCTTCGGCCCCCTGAAGTAGCCGTCCTCCGTCTCGGGGGCGTTCGCGAGCGCTTCGTCTTGCGAGAGCGAATCGCGCACCTCGTCGGGGCGCATCACGTTCGTCAGGTCGGCCTCGCTCTCGACTTCGGGGACCTCTTCGAGCGTCTCGAAGTACGCCAGCACGTCGGCGAACCGTTCGGTGAACCGTTCGACCTCGTCGTCGTCGAGGTCGATCCGCGCCAGGTCCGCGACGTGGCGCACCTCCTCGGGGTCGACAGCGGCCGCGCCGCCGTCAGCGGCGGCCGCGTCGCTACCGTCCGCGCCGGTCGCGTCGTCCGCATCGTCGTCAGTCTCGCCGTCACTCATGGGCGAACGCACGGCGCTCCCGGCGGTAAGGATTTCGATGGGCGACTCCTCGCGTCTCCGCGGCCGCGGTCTCGACGGCGTCGTTATCACTCTCGACAACTCGCGGCCGAACGGTTATGGGCTGGACGTCGAACGTCGAGCTGATGGAACTGAGCAGACGCGCGTACGCCGGTGCGCTCGCGGCGATCGTGGCCCTCCTCGGCGGCATCGTCCTCTTCGACGTCTGGGAGGACTGGCAGGTCCAGGGCGAGCCACTGTGGCTCACGCTCTTCGAAAACGCAGTGCCGCTCGCGCTCGTTGCGGTCCTGTTCTACGCAATCTACCGGCTCTACAGTCGGGTCGACACCGCGTACATGGCGACGGTCACGAAGTGGACCGCCGTTGGCGTCGTCGGCATCCTCGTTCTCGGCGCGTGGGTGTTCGGGATCCAGACCCTCCAGTCGCGGATCAAGCCCTTTATCCTCGCCACACAGGCCGCGCTCGGCGGCGCGCTCGGCGGCCTGTTCGTCGGCTACACCATCGCGCAGGTCCGGCGCGCCCGCGCCGAGAGCGAGCGCGAACGCCAGCGGTGGGAGGCGCTCTTTGCCAACACGCCGACGGCCATCGCGGACCTGGCCGTCGACGACGGCGACCTCGAGATCGCCTCCGCGAACGAGACCTTCGAGTCGTGGTTCGCCGACGGCGACCCGACCGGTCGCTCTCTCGACGCGCTGGTCGACCTGGGAACCGTCGACGAGGACCTGGGCGAGTGCGTCCGCGAGGACCGGGGGATAACGACGGAGTTCACGTACCGAGACGACGACGCGTTCTACTACTACACGCTCCGGTTCGTCCCCTACAGGGTCGGCGACGAGCAACGGCGCGCCTACGCCATCTTCACCGATATCACTGACCTCAAGCGGACACAGCGCGAACTCGAGGAGACCGTCGCGGACCTCGAACGGTCGAACGAGCAACTCGAACAGTTCGCATACATCGCCTCTCACGACCTGCAGGAGCCGCTGCGGATGGTCTCGAGCTACGTCGACCTGCTCGCCAGCGAGTACAGCGACGAACTCGACGACGAGGGCGACGAGTACGTCGAGTACGCCGTCGATGGCGCCGAACGGATGCAGGCGATGATCGACGGCCTGCTCGATTACTCCCGGGTCACCACCCAGGGTGAGGAGTTCGACGCCGTCGACGCCGCGGCCGTCTTCGAGCGCACCCGGCAGGACCTACAACTGCTGATCGAGGACACTGACGCGACCGTCACCGCGGGGGACTTGCCCACGGTCACCGCCGACGAGAACCAGCTGGCCCAGCTGTTCCAGAACCTCGTCAAGAACGCGCTCAAACACGGCGGCGAGGCGCCGACGATCCGTGTCGAGGCCGAGCGAGCGGACGACGAGTGGGTCTTCTCGGTCGCCGACGACGGGCCGGGGATCCCCGAGAGCCAGCAGGACAGCGTCTTCGAGATATTCGAGCAGGGCGCTCGCGAGAACGAGGGGACCGGGATGGGGCTGGCGATCTGTCAGCGGATCGTCGCCCGTCACGACGGCGAGATGTGGCTCGAATCGAGCGAGGGCGAGGGAGCCGTGTTCTACTTCTCGCTCCCGCAGGAGTGAACAGACGGCGGGATATGACACGACGGCGTCACTCAATCAGGTTCGATAATCGGGGACAACACTGACGTGGGTTCCTTCCCAGCGTTCGAGCATGAGTGCGAGAGCCGGCGAGCCGGTGGAGATCCTCATGGCAGAGGACAATCCAGGCGACGTGACGCTGACTCGGAAGGCCCTGGAGGAGGGGAAACTAGCGAACAACTTACACGTCGTCAACGACGGCGTGGAGGCGATGGCGTATCTCAACGGCGAGGGCGAGTACGCCGACCGGCCGCGGCCCGACCTGATTCTCCTCGATCTGAACATGCCGCGCAAGGACGGTCGGGAAGTGCTCGAAGACATCAAAAGCGACGACGACCTGAAGCGGATCCCGGTGGTGGTGCTGACGAGTTCCGAGGCCGAGGAGGACGTGGCGAAGTCGTACGAACTCCACGCGAACGCCTATCTCACCAAACCGATCGACTTTGACGGCTTCCTGGAGATCGTCGGGAGCCTCGAGGAGTTCTGGCTCGAAGTCGTCAAACTCCCGCCGGAGTGACGATGTCCAACACCCAGGAGACTATCGAGGTCCTGCTCGTCGAGGACAATCCCGGTGACGCGACTCTGATAGACCGCTATCTCCGCGACCTCTCCGGCGGGGCGATGGCGCGCCCGGTCGTCACCCACGTCGAGTCGCTCACGGCCGCGGTCGACCGTCTCGACGAGGACTCGTTCGACGTGGTCCTGCTCGACCTGGGATTGCCCGAGTCGAACGGTATCGACACGCTCGAACGGTTTCAGGACCACGTCGAGACGGACGCGGGCCACCCCGCGGTGGCTATCGTCGTTCTAACCGGGCTCAACGACGACGAGACTGCCGTGGAGGCCATCCAGCGCGGCGCCCAGGACTATCTCGTCAAGGACAACATCGACGGGAACGTCATCGAGCGCGCGGTGCGATACGCGCTCGAACGCCACGAACAGGAACAGCAACTCAGGCGCCAGAACGAGCGTCTCGACCAGTTCGCGAGCGTCGTGAGCCACGACCTGCGCAACCCTCTCTCGATAGCGATGGGCAACATCGAGGTCGTCCGAGAGACGGAGGACCCCGACGCCGTCGACACCTCCGCCGACAAGGCCGCCGACGCGCTGGCGCGCATGGACGAACTGATCGACGACCTCCTGACTATCGCCCGCGAAGGGAAGTCCGTCGACGACCCGGTGCCCGTCGACGTCGCCGCGGCCGCACGCCGGACCTGGAAGTCGGTCGACACCGCGGACATGACGCTGACCGTCGACCTCGAGTTGACCGTGCTCGCCGACGACGGGCGCCTCCAGCAACTGTTCGAGAACCTCTACCGCAACGCCCGCGAACACGCCGGCCCGGACGCCACCGTCACCGTCGGCGCGACCGGGAGCGGCGACGGTTTCTTCGTCGCCGACGACGGCCCGGGGATCCCGGCTGCCGACCGCGAGCAGGCGTTCGAACCGGGCTACAGTTCCCGCGAGGGCGGCACCGGGTTCGGCCTCAACATCGTCCACGAGATCGCCCGCGCCCACGACTGGTCGGTCGCCATCGAAGGCCGCGACCCCGACCGGGCGGACGGCGACACCGGGGGCGCCCGCTTCGTCTTCCGCGGCGTCGAGCCCGTCTGACGGTGGTCCCCGGAGCGGTGTCTCTGTCCGCGCCGACCGTCTTCGGAACGGCTTCGCTCGTCGTGTGTGGATCGTTTCGAAAAGTCGACCGTTAGATTCACTATTCCACAGTGTGTAGGACTCATCTTGGACAAATTTGGCAAAAGATTTAAGTCGCCGCGAGTGCAACACAAGGTTGCGCATACGGTTTTGACGGGATCGCCCCGAGCAGTTTCCAACCAATGACTGACACCAGTATCAGACGATACACGCCCGAACGCGAGGACGACCGCGAGCGAGAGGACGGCGAGCGCGAGTCGGCCACCGAGGACACGCTGACGTGTCCGGAGTGTGGCGGCCGACTCGCCTCGGACGCCGAGCACGGCGAGACGGTTTGCGAGGAGTGCGGCCTCGTCGTCGAGGAAGACGAGATCGACCCCGGCCCCGAGTGGCGGGCGTTCGACGCCGCCGAGAAAGACCAGAAATCGCGCGTCGGCGCGCCGACGACGAACATGATGCACGACAAGGGGCTGTCGACGAACATCGGCTGGCAGGACAAGGACGCCTACGGCAACTCGCTGTCCTCGCGCCAGCGCGAGAAGATGCAGCGCCTGCGTACCTGGAACGAGCGATTCAGGACCCGCGACTCCAAGGAGCGCAACCTCAAGCAGGCCCTCGGTGAGATCGACCGCATGGCCTCGGCGCTCGGACTCCCGGACAACGTCCGCGAGACTGCGAGCGTCATCTACCGCCGCGCCCTCGACGAGGACCTGCTCCCGGGACGGTCCATCGAGGGAGTCGCAACCTCGTCGCTGTACGCCGCTGCACGCCAGGCCGGCACCCCGCGCAGCCTCGACGAGATCGCGGCCGTCTCCCGCGTCGAGAAAGACGAGATCGCCCGCACCTATCGGTACGTCGTTCGGGAACTGAGCCTCGAGATCCAGCCCGCCGACCCCGAGAGCTACGTCCCGCGCTTCGCCTCCGATCTCGACCTCCCCGAGGAGGTCGAGCGCCGCGCCCGCCAGCTGCTCGCCACCGCCAAAGAGCAGGGCGTCCACTCCGGGAAGTCGCCCGTGGGACTGGCCGCCGCCGCGGTTTACGCCGCCTCCCTGCTCGCCAACCAGAAGGTCACCCAGAACGAGGTCAGCGAGGTGGCCAACATCTCCGAGGTCACCATTCGGAATCGCTACCACGAACTGCTCGAAGCAGAAGAGGACTTCGCCGCGCCCTGACGCCCGAAGCGGATTCACCGCCTCCGTCACGACGGTCGTCGCGTCCGATTTCGACACACCGTATTCACCGTCTGTTCGAGCAACTCCGCACCAGGTCCTGTCGGAACCGATGGTACTGTTGGATGGGGTAGCAACACGTTTATGACGTTGCTGATAGTAACAACACCCGATGGGAGGGGACGACCCGGCCACACTCCTGCTCCGAGAGCGGGAGAATTTCGACGGGCGGTACGCGGAGGTCGAGGCGTGGGTCGTCCCCGGATCGGACCGCTATCCGGACGGAGTGAAATACAGCTTCCAGTACGGTGAATTCGATGGCGAGACGGTCTTTCGGTACGACAACTTCCCGGATCATCCCGGAGCAGCCCACCATCACAAGCACACCCGGGACGGGCGCGTCGTCACCATCGAGTTCGAGGGCGTTTTGGCCCTCTATCAGCGGTTCAAATCAGAGGTGATTCAACATGGCCACGACTGGAACTGATTCGGCGTCCGACTCCGAGCGCGTTTTGCACATCCGTTTCGAGCGGAGCAGCAGCGATCGGATCGAAGAGACGCTGCGCGCGATCGACGCGGACGAGGACCCCGAACCGTACTTCGAGTGCACGTTTCACGACCCCGAACAGTTACACCGGGTGACTCGACCGAAAAACCTCGAGTTGCTGCGGACTATCGCCCGCGAGGAACCGACCGGGATCCGCGACACCGCACGCCGCGTCGATCGCGACGTTCGGCAGGTCCACCGGAACCTGGTCGAACTCGACGAACTCGGACTGATCGACCTCGAGGACGTCGGTCAAGCCAAGCGGCCCCGCGTGTGGTACGACACGATCGAGGTCGACCTTCCGCTCCTCGAAGACGGCGACTCCGAAACAGCGAACGTCTGATACGGTCGGTTGAAACTGCCAATCGATGGGTCGGCGGATTTTCGGCGAATCCAGTAACCCTCGTACGACCGACTGTCTGACTGCCCGACGAGTGTCAACCGACCCAAACTCGCTGGAGATCCCAGGGGTTCAAACCTGATTCGATCCAGGGAATCGTATGGAGACGACGCGACACTACACCGCGACGGTCTACGTCGTCAGCGACGGCGCCGTCGCCCTTCACGAGCACGACGGCCTCGGCAAGTGGCTGCCCCCCGGTGGCCACGTCGACCGCGACGAACTCCCTCACGAGGCGGGCCTGCGCGAGGTCCGCGAGGAGACCGGCCTCGACGTCGAACTCGTCGCGCCCGCGGACGACATCGGCTCGCCGACCGTCGACCCGCTCCCCCAGCCACAGCACTTCCAGCTCGCGGACGTCAACACCTTCGGCGACCACGTCGGCCACCAGCACGTCGACATGGTCTACTACGCCCGCGCTGGGTCGCGCGATATCGACCCGGCCGACGGCGAGCAACCGGCCGCCGACTGGGCGTGGTTCACGCCCGCCCAACTGGTCGAGGGTCTCGCTGGAGACCACTCGTTCGACCCCGACGTGCGCGAAATCGGCCGGCTCGCGGTCGAGACGGTCGACGACTGACCGTCGCCAGCAGTCCGTCCGTCCGCATCACCCGTCGCCCACGGTCACGCGAAGTTTCGTGAGTTTCGTCTCGCTCGGCTCGTGGCGGACCGTGACGACGACTTCCTGGCCGTCTTCCAGCGGGACGCGTCGGTCCTCGATCCGGAAGCCGATCGTCTCGGTGCTGCTCCAGGCGCCGTCGGTCTCGTCGGCGTCGATCTCGCCGGCGATGCCGCCCTCTCCGGTCGTAAAGACGTGGTTGCCGTCGTAGTCGGTCCACGTCCGATTGATCTTCGCCGTGGGGAGGTTGTGCAGCGTCGCGCGCATCCGGTGGGCCGGGATCCACACCTCGACGGTGAGGTTCTCGACGGCGATCGTGTCGCCGCTGTCGTGGCGGATCCGCACCCACTGGTCGTCGGGGCCGTCGCCCGGGACAACCGGTTCGGCCGTCGCCGAAACCACCGGGCCGCTCCCCGACAGCGAATCGCCGACGCCCATCAACACGCCGCCGACGACGGCCATCATGACGATGGTGAGGCCGAACCCCAGCGCCGCGACACCCTCTCTGGAGAGCCCGCGGTCGCCGCCGTCCGAACCCCTGGTGAACATCTGTCTTGGCTCCCGTACCAGTCCGACGGACTTAGCTTCCAGCATCGCCGCGGTGACAGGAGTCGGCCGCGCGTCAGACGCCACCCGGAGGCGTCGTCTCGCCGTCCCCGACCAGCGACTCCACGTACTTCCCGACGTGGTCGTCCATCCGTCGCTTGAAGCCGGCCTGCCGGGCGAGGCGGTCGAGTTCCCGCGAGACGAGACTGCCGTACTGGACGGCTTTCTTGTCGCGACTTGCGACCGCGTCCGGGACCCACTCGGCGACCGCTCGGCGGAACGCCACTTTGCGCTCGCCGCCCTCGGCGACGAGCAGCGGTCCGGGGAGGGCGAGCGCGGCCGCGACCACTCTATCCTGCAACAGCGGCGCGACCGGCTCGACGCCCGCCCCGCGGAGCGTCCGCAGGTCCCGTTCCAGTTGGTCGGGGAGCGTCGCCACGACCTCGCGGCGGGCCCCCCGGACCGTCTCCGCGTCGACGCGCTCGTCGTCGGGTGCGTTCGCCACCTTCGCGTAGCCGCCGAACAGTTCGTCGGCGCCCTGGCCCACGGCGAGTCGGTCGTAGCCGTCGGCGGCCACGCGCTCGGCGACCAGGTACAGCGAGAGCGCGATGGAGACGTCCATCGCGTTGGTCCGCCCGGTCGCCCGGACGACCTCGGGAACCGCCCGCTCGATGTCGGCGTGTGTGAGTTCGACCTCCCGCAGGTCCCGCCCCATCGCCGCGGCGGCCGACCGAGCCGCCTCGACGTCGTGACTCTCCGGGAAGCCGGCGACGTACAGCGGCGCGTCCAGCCGCGCGGCCACCGCCGCCGAGTCGACGCCGCCAGAGAACGCCACCGCCAGCCCGCCGTCCTCGCCGCTCTCGACTCCCGCCGTCGCCACCTCGTCGACGCTCTCGCGCACCGCCTCGCGGACCGCCCGGACCGCGCGTGTACTGTCCGTTTCTGGGTCGGGCTCGGGAAGCGTCCAGACTCGGTCGTCGCGGTCCGGGACACTCCAGTCCCGCTCGTCGCGGTCCGTCGAGCCGTCGACGGAGCGGTGTCGAACGCACCCCGCCGGGAGCAGCTCGGGGTCGCGAAGCTCGTCGGGGTCGAACGACCACGAGTCGACGGGACCATCGCCGCCCTCGCGATAGACCAGTTCGCGCCCGAGCACGTCGCGGACGAGCGAAGCGTCGAGACGGCCGGCGAAGCCGCCGGTCCCGGGGAGCGGGTCGCGCTCGTCGCGGGCCCGGCGGACCAGGTCGGGACTCGCGCCGCGCAGTTCGTCATGACCGGCCGAGCGCGGGGACTCGGTCATCAGTCGAGCAGCCCGTTGACGAACAGACGGACGCGCCGGCGGGTGTTCCCGACGGCCTGGCGGAAGCTCACGCTCCAGGGCGTCCGGCGAGTCTGCAGCGTCGTTCGCCCCGCCTCGATCGCTTCACAGATCGACTCGGAGGTTCGTTCCTCGGCGTCGACGACGGTCACCGCGCGGCCGACCATGTCGCTGACGTGGGCGTCGCTGCCGGCGGTCATCGGGAGGCCGCGTCGCTTCGCGAACCGCCGGGCCTGGCGGTTCGAGTAGCCGGTCACCAGCCGGGAGTTGTACACCTCGATCGCGTCGGCGGTCGCCAGTTCGTCGCGTGAGACGTTCTCGATGACGCCGCTTCGCATCTCCTGGAAGGGATGCGGGACGACGGCGATGCCGCCCGCCTCGCGGATGCGGTCGAGCGTCTCGCCGAAGGGCAGTCCGGGGTCGACTCCCTCGGAGACGCCGAGGCCGATGACGTGGCCGGCGGCGCTGGAGATCTCGATGCCCGGGATGCCCACGAGCCCGTAGTCGGGCGCCTTCTGGACGGCGATCTCGCTCGCCGAGAACTCGTCGTGGTCGGTGACGGCGAGCGCGTCCAGTCCGACCTCGGCGGCCCGCTCCAGCAGCGAGTCGACGGAGTCCCGGCCGTCGTAGGAGGCCGCCGAGTGGGCGTGTAGCTCGACCGAAAGCACACGCGACGATAGCGCTGGCGGGGGGAAAAACCGCTCGGTCCGCGTCGTCTCCCTCTCCCGGGTCGCGACGGCGTCACTCCAGCAGCGACCGCGAGGCGTTCGTGACCACCAGCAGGCTCGACCCGGCCATCGCGACGGCGGCGACGAGCGGGTTCAGCAGGCCCGCGGCGGCCGCCGGCACGGCGACGCCGTTGTAACACAGCGCCCACCCGACGTTCTCGCGGATGCGCCGCCGGGTCGCCCGCGTCAGTTCGAACACTTCCGGGACCGTCGCGAGGTCGCCGGTCGTCACGACGGCGTCGGCCGCGTCCGCCGCGAGCGCGGTCCCCTCGGCGAACGCGATCCCCACGTCGGCGGCCGCCAGCGCCGGCGCGTCGTTGCTCCCGTCGCCGACCATCGCGACCGGCCCGCCCTCGCGGAGTCGCGCGACCACCTCGCCCTTGGCCTCGGGCGGCACGCCCGCGAACACGTCCGAGACGGCGTCGTGCTCGCGGTAGCGGGTCGCGGCCCCGCCCTCGTCGCCGGTGATCACGACTACCTCGCGGTCCGCGGCCAGGTCCGAGAGCACCGTCTCCCAGCCCTCTCGCGGCGTGTCGGCAGCGCTGACGAGTGCTTCCGCCCGTCCGTCGCGCCCGACCAGCGCCGCGACCGATCCCCGCTCGCGCGCCGCGTCGAACTCCGAACGCAGGTCCTCACTGACGGCCCAACCGCGCTCGGCGAACAGGTCCGGGTGGCCGACCGCGACGCGGCGCTCGTCGCCGGTGTCAGCTCCGCCGTCTCCCGTCGCGCCGTCTCCTCCGGCGTCCGCGGCCGCGTCGTCCCCGACCGCGCTCCGCTCGATCGTTCCGACCACGCCGCGGCCGGGTTCGTGTTCGACGTCGGTGACCGTCGGGTCTCCCGCCCCGCTGTCGGCCGTTGTTCTGTCTGCCGGTGCGCTGTCGGCCCGTGCGCTGTCGGCCGGTCCATCGCCCGCCAGGTCCCCGGCGGCCTCGGTGACCGCGACCGCGAGCGGGTGGTCGGCGAACTGCTCGACGGCGGCCGCGTCGGCCAGGAGGTCGTCGTCGGGGCGACGGTCCAGTTCGAGGTCGCCGGTCGTGAGCGTCCCCGTCTTGTCGAAGGCGACGACCTCGGCGTCGGTGGCGCGTTCGAAGGCCGACTCGTCGGTGACGACGATGCCGGCGGCGAGAGCGTCGCGGACGCCCGCCGCCACCGACAGCGGGGTCGCCAGCCCGAGCGCACAGGGACAGGAGACGACGAGGACGGCCAGCCCCGTCAGCAGCGCGCCGGTGGGGGTCGCCCCGAGCGCGAGGTGTGCCGCCGCCGCGAGCGTCGCCACCGCGAGCACGAGCGGGACGAACACGCCCGCGAGACGGTCGACCAGCCGCTGGGCGCCCCGCCGGCCGGTCTGGAGTTCCCAGAGCCGGCGGGCGATCCGGTCCAAGGTGTTGCGCTCGTGTTCGTCGACGGCGACGACGAGGCCGCCGTCGGTGACCTGTGCCCCGCCGACGACTTCGTCGTCGGGCGTCTTCCGGACGGGAACCGACTCGCCGGTCACCAGCGCCTCGTCGACGGCGGCCTCGCCCTCGGCGACGCGGCCGTCAAGCGGCACGCGCTCGCCCGTCCTGACCACGACGTCGTCGCCGGCCGTCACCGCCTCGAGCGACACGTCCTCGACCCCGTCGCCCGTGCGCCGGCGCGCCCGCTCGACGCGGTCGGTCGTCAGTTCCGCGAGTTCCCCGGTCGCCCGGTCTTTCACCCGCCGCTCGTAGTACCCCCCTATCGTGACGGCGAGCACGACGACGACGCTCACGTCGAAGTACACCTCGCCCTGACCGGTCAGGGCGGCGAGCGTGCTGTAGGTGTAGGCCGTGACGGCCGCGAGCGCGACCAGCAGGTCCATGTTCGGCTCGCCGGCCCGGAGGCTGACGTACGCCCCGCGGAGGATCGGGTAGCCGGTGTAGCCGAGGACGACCGTCGCCATCACCCAGACGTTGCCCAGCAGGTAGCGCCCGGCCTGGCCGTCCACGTCCAGGAGCAACAGGTCCGGGTCGACTCCGAGATAGGTCGGGTACAGAAAGAGGACGTACCACAGCATGACCAACATCCCGAAGAAGCCGCCGACGAGCAGGCGACCGACGGCTTCCTGGCGTTGTCCGCCCGGCTCGGCGTCGGCGGCCGTCGACACCTCGCGGGCGTCGTAGCCGACGCCGCTCACCGTCTCGGCCAGCGCGTCCGCGTCCACGGTGTCGGCGTCGTGAACCACCCGCAACAGGTCGCTCGCGTAACTCGCTTCGGCCGCGCGGACGCCCTCGCGGTCGGTCGCGCGGGCTTCGAGGAACGACTCGCAGGTGCTGCAGTGCATCCCCTCGACGGCGAGAAACGTCTCCGCCTCCTCGACTGCGTCCGCGTCCGGGCCGGTGTCGAGTTCGTCTAGGTCGTCCGCCGCGCGTCCCGTGGCAGCGGAGTCGCCCGCCGCGCGTCCCGTGGCAGCGGAGTCGCCCGCCGCGCGTCCCGCGGCAGCGGAGTCGCCCGTCGCGTCGAGGTGTCTCGCGACCGTGAGACAGCCCTGACAGCAGAAGTCGCCGTCGACGTCGGCAGCAGTGACCGGGTCGTCCCCCGTGGGAAGGTCACAGAGGTGACAGCCGCCGTCGGCCGTCCCGCCCCGCTCGTCGGCCGTCCCGTCGTACTCGCCGACCCGGCTGTCGTCGGCCCGGTCGGTCTCTGCCATCCGTGCCGGTCAGGCCGTCTTCCCGAGTTTCTGTGACTCGGTGGGGCCGAACATCAGGTAGAGGCTGCCGGTGACGAGCGCCACGCAGACGACCGAGAGGCCGACGATTGCGGCCGACCGGTCCAGCGCGAACCAGACCACCGGGGCCACCGCGACGATCATGAGCACCGTCAGCAGTTGCGTCCTGTCCGGTGACATACGGACACAGTATATGTGACGGCGGGTTATAGTCGGGGTGGTTTTTCAGCGAGTGGGAACCGGACAATCGTTTAAATACCCTCCATCTGGATCGGACGGGTATGACGGGCACTTGTCGACACCGGCTGCGGACACTCTCGCGGCGGCCCGGTGTCGGCGGCCCGCCACTGTCGGTCTCGCGGCCGATAGGACGCGACCCGGAGAGCGACGGGACGCGACCGACAGGGAGGTTCAGGGCACACGCATGATAGAAACGGAACCGAGTGACAACGCGATATCGAGGCGAACAGCACTGCGCTCGGCGGCGGGGGCCGCCGGCGGGGCACTCCTCGCGCAGAGCGCTGGAGCCGCGGCCGCTCAATCGAACGGCCCGGACTTCGGCGGCTGGTTCGACAACGTCAGCAACTTCGACGGCGTCGTCGACCGCACGGGGCAAGACGAGGTGACCGTCACCGTCGGCGCCGAGGGCAACAACGGCAACCTCGCCTTCGGCCCGGCGGCGGTCCGGGTCGACCCCGGCACGACCGTGATATGGGAGTGGAACGGCGAGGGCGGCGGCCACAACGTCATCGCCGACGACGGCTCCTACGACTCGGGCGAGCAGGTCGCCGAGGCCGGCTACACCTTCAGCCACACCTTCGAGTCCGAGGGCATCTCGAAGTACTACTGCGCGCCCCACCAGATGCTGGGGATGAAAGGCGCTGTCGTCGTGGGCCAGGTCGGCACCGGCGGCGGTGGCGGCCCGCCCGACTACGGCAACTTCTTCCAGGGCGTCTCTAACTACGACGGCGAGACGGTCGACGCCCGCGGCCAGGACGAGGTCACCGTCGCCGTCGGCTCGGAGGGCAACAACGGCAACCTCGCCTTCGACCCGCCGGCGGTCCACGTCGACAACGGCGCCACGGTCGTCTGGGAGTGGACCGGCGAGGGCGGCGGTCACAACGTCGTCGCCAACGACGACACCTTCGACTCGGGCGAGCAGGTCGGCGAGGAGGGGTACACCTTCAGTCACACCTTCGAGTCCGACGGCCTCTACCGGTACGTCTGTGAGCCCCACGTGCAACTCGGGATGAAAGGCGCCGTCGTCGTCGGGACGGACTACCCGAGCACCGGCGGCGGTGGCGGCGGGATCACCCGCCCCGAGAACGCCGGCGCGTGGCTCACCATCTTCGCCGGCGCGCTCCTTGGACTGTTCATGATCCCCTTCGGATTCGCGGCGTACATGCGCCGCCAGTACCCCGACGGCGTGCCGGCCTATCCCGAGGCCGACCCGCCCGACCACCCGACCGCACAGGAGGCGTCGGCCGTCGACCCCGACCAGGTCGAACGGCTGGACCACGACGAGTTCGACCCGAAGGGGACGCTCTCGCTCGTCTTGCTCTATCTGGCCATCCTCGTCCTGATGTGGGTGGTCATGTACTTCGTCGAGTTCCTCGGCGGCCCAACGGTGGTGGGATAAGATGGAGATACACCGCTTCGAACGGCTCTGGCTCGGACTGTCGATCGTGCTCGTGCTCGCGCTGATCGGGACCGTCACCTACGGCGCCGTCGCCGAGGGCATCGAGATGGTCGGCGGCGACGGCGACACCTTCGAGTCGGCGGACCTCGACGGCACCGAGTTCGAAGAGCCCGGCGTCCGGCAGGTCGGCGAGGACGAGTACGAGGTGTACGTCGTCGCGCGGCAGTTCTTCTTCGACCCCGGCACCTCGGAGCCGATACGCGTCCCCGCCGATAGCACCGTCACCTTCCACGTCACCAGCCCCGACGTGGTCCACGGGTTCGAGATCGCCAACACGAACGTCAACACGATGGTCATCCCAGGTCAGGAGGCCGTGATGGAAGTAGAGTTCGACGAGCCCCGGCAGTACGGCATCGTCTGTCACGAGTACTGCGGCTCCGGTCACCACTCGATGGAGGGGACCATCCAGGTCGTCCCGCAGTCACAGTACAACGTGACGGCCGCGACGGTGAACGCTGACGCCGCACAGGAGGGTGGATCATGAGCACGCCGACGGCCGACGAGACTGTCTCCGAGTCCGAACGCACCGCGACGGTGGCGGAGAGTCGCGACGCCGAGAACCGCCTGGCCTACCTCGAGCGGTTCCCCGAGGCGGCGAAACTCGTTCGCGCGTGTTTCCTCGTCGCGTTCGCGGCGCTCGGGGTCGGCGGTCTCTTTGGCATGGTCCAGGCGCTCCACCGGACGGACGTCTTCCGCGGGTTCATCAGCTCCGCGGACTACTACACCGTCCTGACCGGCCACGGCGTCCTGCTCGTGCTGGTGTTCACGACCTTCTTCATCGCCGGCATCTTCGCGTGGGCGGTGACCAAGAGCCTCGACCGGCCGTTCACGAGCATGCGGCTCGCGTGGACGTGGTTCGGCCTGATGACGCTCGGGACGGTCATGGCCGCCGCGGCCATCCTCGCGGGTCTGGTCCCGAGTCTCGACATCAGCGCCGACGTCCTGTTCACGTTCTACGCGCCGCTGCAGGCCCATCCGCTGTTCTACGTCGGCGCAGCGCTGATCATCGTCGCCTCGTGGCTCGCGGGCGCGAACTACTTCCTCACCTTCCGCGCGTGGCGCAAGGACAACCCCGACGAGCGCATCCCGCTGCAGACGTTCATGGTCCTGACGACCATGCTGATGTGGTACCTCTCGACCATCGGCGTCGCCATCGAGGTGGTCGTCTTCCTGATCCCGTGGTCGCTCGGGTTCGTCGACCAGGTCGACCCGCTCACGATGCGGACGCTGTTCTGGTACTTCGGCCACCCGGTCGTCTACTTCTGGCTGCTCCCGGCGTATCTCGTCTGGTACACCATCATGCCGAAACTCGCCGGCGGGCGCCTGTTCAGCGACCCGCTCGCCCGCGTCGTCTTCGTCCTCTTCTTGCTCCTCTCGACGCCGACCGGCTTCCACCACCAGTACCTCGACCCGGGCATCCCCGAGGGCTTCAAGATGATCGCGATGACGAACACGATGATGCTGTTGCTCCCCAGTCTGCTGACCGCGTTCACCGTCGTCGCGAGCATCGAACACGGCGCCCGCCAGCGCGGCGGGACCGGTCGGCTGGGGTGGCTCCGGTCGCTCCCCTGGGAGAACCCGGCCTTCTCGGGCTGTGCGCTCGCGGGGCTGATGTTCGCCGCCGGCGGCTTCTCCGGGATGATAAACGCCGGGATGAACATCAACTACCTCGTCCACAACACGCTGTGGGTGCCCGGTCACTTCCACCTGACCGTCGGCACCGCCTTCGCCCTGACCGCGATGGCCATCGCCTACTGGCTCGTCCCGCAGATCACCGGCAAGCGACTCAAACACCGCACGATCGCGGCCGTCCAGCCCTTTATCTGGTTCATCGGGATGTTCCTGATGTCCAACGCGATGCACCGCGCGGGCCTGCTGGGCGTGCCGCGCCGGACCGCCGAGCCCGAGTACAACGTCGTCGACGCTTCGTTCTCGGGGGCGGCCGGGAGCTACAGCGAGATGCGCATCCAGATCGCCGTCGGCGGCACGCTGTTGTTCGTCTCGCTCGCCATGTTCGTCTTCGTCATGGCGCGCACCTGGCTCTCCTACAAGAGCGAGCGCATCGAGGTCAACGGCGCGATTCCGGAGCCGCTGTCCGGCCCGGACCATAGCCCGGTCGTCCTCGACAACATGCGACTGTGGCTCGCCATCGCCGTCCTGCTCGTCTTGCTGACCTACGCCATCCCGGTGGTCGGCCTGCTGAGTGACGGCGTGTTCGGCCCCGGCGCGCCGGCCGTCCCGGTCTGAATCGCTCGCTGATCCCCCGCCCCGTTTCAACTCTCCGACCCAATGAACCAACGACGACTCGTGATGTGGCTGTTCGCCTTCGCAATCCTGCTGATCGTGGTCATCGAGGCGATGACCTTCGCCGGGCTCATCGGCGGCCTCGTGGGCGGCGACGGGGGTGACGGAACCGCCACCGCCGGGCCCACACCGGTCGACGGCGTCGGGACCGGCGAGGAACTGCTCCCCGCGACCGACCGGACGGAGACGCTGACGACGGCGACGCTCTCCTCGGGCGACCGGTGGACGCTCACGCTCACCGTCGCGGTCGAGAACACCGGCGATACGCCCTACGAACTTCGACTCGGCGCGGTCACGACGGTCGGCGGCGCCAGCTACGACCCGCGCTCCGACGCCACGACCGGGACCGTCGCGCCCGGCGAGAGCGCCACCGTCACCGCGCAGTGGCGCGTCCCGAGCGGTTCCACGCCGAACTTCGTCGCGGTCACCGCCGTCGAGGGCAGCGGCGGGGCGACGACGACCGTGTTCGACGACGACGTGGCTATCGCTCGCGTCCCCGTTCAGGGGTGATTTGTCGCCGCGCGTTTTCGGCCGTCGCAGCTCACGAGAGCGGCTGGTACACCGGCAGCGGAATCTTCGGCACGGGCGCGCCGAGCAGCCGGAGTCCGTGGGTCAGCGCCACGAGCCCGAGGAGGAGAAAGAGCCCGCCGAGCGCGCGGTGGAGTCGTCCTCGCGTACGCGCGGACACCTCCGTCCACAGCGTCCCGAGCGCGAACAGCGTCGGGAAGGTTCCGAGCCCGAGCACCCCCAGCGCCAGTCCGCCACCGACTGGCGACCCCTGCGAGAACGCGTAGAGATACGCCGGGAAGAGGAGCGGACAGGGCAACACGGCGTGGACGGCGCCGAGCGCGACGATCCGCGGGCCCCGGACCAGCCGGTCGAGTCGCCCCGCGACCGCGCCGGTGAGACGCTCGAAGAGGCCGCCGGCGCCGGGGAGCGTCTCGGCGCCGCCAGCGCCACCGACGCCACCGATCAGGTAGCGCGCGCCGGTCGCGAGGATGAACCCACCGACGAGAACGCCCGCGACGCCGCGGACACCGTCGGCGACGGCGACCACCCCGGCGGCGTCGTAGAGGACCGCGCCGAGCCCGCCCAGTAGCGCCCCCATCGCGGCGTACGAGAGCGTGCGCCCGAGGTTGAACAGCGCGTGCTGGCGCACGTCACGCCAGTCGAGTCGCGGAGTCGCACCCGCCGTCGGGCGGTCGCCGCGGCGCTCCGCGTCTCCCGAGTGGAGTCGGTTCGCGTAGGTGGTCACCAGCGGGCCGCACATCCCCAGACAGTGGGCGCCGCCGAGCAGTCCGATGGCGAAGAACACGCCGAGGCCGTACGGCCCCGCGGTCAGCCAGTCCAGGGGTGCCACGGTGGGACTTCGGCGCTGGGCGGTTTCAGTGTTTCCGGTGACATCGGGGAAAAGGGCGCCGAGCGTCGAAGCTAACTTCAGAGGTCGCTGTGCTCGAACCAGACCAGACTCCCGCCGACGAGCGCGGCGGCGACCGCGAGCAACAGAACGGCGCCGACCACGTCGTAGGTGCCGTCGACGAGGACCGCCGGCGGGTCGAAGTAGCGCGTCGGCGAGACGGCGCCGACCCACGCGTAGTCGGTCGTCGAGAGCACCGCCTCGACGATCCACCCGGCGAAGACGAGGCCGAGCGCGAGTCGACCGGCGGTGCGGCCGCCGCGGACCGCCACGCCGAGCAGGAGGCCGACCGCGGCCCACAGCAGGAGATAGGGCACCGAGAGCGCGTGCAAGACCGCGAGGTCGGTGAGCGAGAGCGGGTCGCCGACCGCGACCGAGGCCGCGTAGAGCACGGTCGGCACGACGACGTTGACGGCGAGTATCGGGACGAACAGGGCCAGATACTTGCCGAGGAGGACGCTCCGGCGGGCGACGGGGCCCGCGACCAGCAGGTCCATCCGCTCGTCTCGCAGGTCGCCGGCGACCGTGCCCGCCGCGGAGTAGGCGACGTAGCCGCCGAGGCCGACGATCCAGCCGAAGGTGTAGAACTCGCTCGCGAGCAGTCCGCCCAGCGACTCCAGGCTCTCGAACCCGAACAGTTCGACCATCGCCGGGGGCAACTGGTCCAGCAGCTCCTGCATCTGGTCGCCGGCGACCAGTTCCGGCCCCAGCCAGACGTAGAAGGCCCCGAACAGCGAGAAGAGTACCCCGAGGACGGCCGTCACCGGGACGCGGTTGCGCCCCTCGTAGCGAGCCACGTCCCACAGGGCGCTCGCGCCGGGGCCCGTCTCTCGGTTCCGTCCGCCGGTTTCCGTCTCCGCGCTCATTGCACGTCCGCCCCCTCGAAGACGCGGACGGCGACGGCCAGGAGCGCGGCGGCCGCGGCGAGCAGGATTCCGGCGCCCACGGGGTCGTACTCGCTCGCGGTCAGCACCGCCAGCGGGTCGTAGTACCGCATCGGCGCGACGCTCCCCAGCCACTCCGCCGAGGTCCCCGTCGTGAGCGACTGGAGGAGGAAGGTGCCGACGACGGCGCCGGCGGCGACGCCCTCGGCGACCAGCCGCCGCGGTGCCGCGACCGAGGCGACCATCCCCGCGGCGCCACAGGCCATGAAGTAGGGCATCGAGAGCGCGTGGACCGCGACGAGGTCCGCGAGCGCGACGGGTTCGCCGATGACGGCCGTCCCCGCGGCGACGACGCAGAAGACGACGACGTTCACGACGACTACGGGCGAGAGGAGCGCGAGGTACTTCTCCAGCAGGAGCCGGCGCCGCGAGACTGGCGCGGCGAGCAGCGTGTCCATCCGCCCGTCCTCGACGTCGCCGGCGATGGTGCTCGCCGCGGAGTAGGCGACGTAGGCGCCCAGTCCGAGCACCCAGACGAACTGGTAGAGTTCGAGCGCGAGAAAGCCCTCGATGGTGCCCATGTGCTGGAGGCCCATCGACTCGACGAGCGCCGGCGGGAGGTCCGCGAGCAGCGCGTCGACGTCGATTTCGCCGATGATCCCGGGCGCGATGAGCAGCACCATCGCCGCGAACGCCGACAGCGCCAGCGAGATGACCGCCGCCGCCGGCAGCCGTCGCTCGGACTCGTAGCGCGCCGTCTCAAACATCCGCGGTCTCCGTCCGCTGGTCCACCTCGTTCTCGTCGTTCGATCCCGTCTCACCCTCGACGCGTCCGATCCGTTCTGTGGGGTCCTCGCCGTAGAACCGCATGAAGATGTCCTCCAGCGGCGCCTCCTCGATGCTCAGGTCGAGCAGGTCGAACTCGAGGAGGCGACGCAAGAGCGGTTCGTACGCGCCGGTGTACGTGAACGAAACCGTCGTCGCTCCGTCGGGGCCCTCACCCGATGCTGGGCCGTCGTCGACGTCACCGCTTGCTTCGACTCCGTCGCCGCTCACTTCCACGTCGTGTACGCCGTCGATCGCCAGGTCCTCGGCGTCGACGTCGGTCCCGACCCGGACGCGGACGAGTTTGCCGCTCCGGTCGAGCAGCGACTCGACGTCCTCGAGCTCGACGAGGTGACCGTCGCGGATGATACCGACGCGGTCGCAGACCTTCCGGACCTCGCTGAGGATGTGCGAGGAGAAAAAGAAGGTCTTGCCCCGGCGCTGCTCGGCGCGGATGAACTCCAGGAGCTCCTCCTGTTTCAGCGGGTCGAGTCCGGAGGTGGGTTCGTCCATGAACACCAGGTCGGGGTCGTGCATGAACGCGATGACGATGGCGAGCATCTGCTTGTTCCCGCGGGAGTACTCGCGGACTTTCCTGTCCAGTGGCGGGTCGAACACCTCCAGTAGCTCCTCGCTGCGCACGTCGCCCCGCAGCGCGCCGTGATAGCGGATCAGCCGGCGGCCGGTCACCGACTCGTCGAGGCCCGGTTCGCTCGGGAGAAACCCGACCCGTGCGCGGGCTTCACGGAGCGCTTCGGCGTCGCGGACGTCCGCGCCCAGCACCGTCGCAGTCCCCTCGGTGGGCGACTGGAACCCCATCAGCGTCCGGATGGCCGTCGTCTTGCCGGCGCCGTTCGGTCCGAGGAAGCCGAACACCTCGCCTTCGCGGACGCTGAACGACAGGTCCTCGACACCGCGTACGTCGCCGTAGTACTTCGTCAGGCCGTCTGTCTCGATGGCCGGCATGCGTTCTCCCCGTCATCTTCGCCCGAGTGTCGGATGAACCTTCCCCCAAGCTGTTGGGGCACGGCCGGTCGCGCTGACTGCGACGGGCCGGAGAACGGTCTGGCTGGCGGGATGCGGTCGACAGGCCGGCAAAAATCGCTCCGCGGGAAACCGCTGGTTCGTCTGCCCCGCTACGTCGAAGGATCCCGAGGCCTCGGGATTTCGTATCGCGCTGTGGGGTTTACGCCAGGTCGAAGCGGTCGAGTCGCATCACCTTCTCCCAGGTGTCGGCGAAGTCGCGGACGAACTGCTCCTCGGCGTCGTCGGTGCCGTAGAACTCCGCGAGGGCGCGCAGGCGGGCCTGGTGGCCGAAGACGAGGTCGACGCGGCTGGCCTCCCAGACGAGGTCGCCGGTCTCGCGGTCGTAGCCCTCGAAGCGCTCGCGCGCCTCGGTGACGGGCTCCCACTCGACGTCCTCGCGAAGCAGGTTCACGAAGAAGTCGTTCGTCAGCGTGCCCGACTCGTCGGTGAACACACCCAGGTCCGAGCCCTGGTAGGTCGCGCCGAGCGCGCGCATGCCGCCGACGAGGGCGGTCATCTCGTCGGCCGTCAGGTTCAGCAGCTCCGACCGGTCGACGAGGATCTCCTCGGGGTCGCGCTCGGCCTCGTCGGAGACGTAGTTCCGGAAGCCGTCGGCCGCGGGCCTGAGCGCCTCGAAGGACTCCTCGTCGGTCTGCTCCTGTCGGGCGTCGGTCCGGCCGGGGTCGAACTCGATCTCGACGTCGTAGCCGGCGTCGGCCGCCGCCTGCTCGACGGTCGCGTTGCCGCCGAGGACGACCAGATCCGCCAGCGAGACGCGCACGTCGTCGTCGCGCGCGTCGTTGAACTCCGCCTGGATGCCTTCGAGCGTTTCCAGGACCGTCTCGAGTTCAGCAGGCTCGTTGACTTCCCAGCTCCGCTGGGGTTCGAGGCGGATGCGGGCGCCGTTGGCGCCGCCGCGCTTGTCGCTGTCGCGGTACGTCGAGGCCGACGCCCAGGCGGTCTTGACGAGCTGAGTGCGCGACAGCTCCGATTCGAGGAGCCGCTCTTTCAGTTCGGCGACCTCGTCGTCGCCGATCAGGTCGTAGTCGGCGTCGGGCACCGGGTCCTGCCAGAGCATCTCCTCGTCGGGCACTTCGGGGCCGAGGAACCGCTCGGGCGGGCCCATGTCGCGGTGGATGAGCTTGTACCACGCCTTCGCGAAGGTCTGCTGGAACTCCGCGGGGTTGTCGCGGAACTCTTCGACGATCTCGCGGAAGCCGTCGTCGCGTTTGAGCGCCACGTCGGTGGTCAGCATCATCGGCGTGACCGAGTCCGGCGCGCCGTCGACGTCGGGCACGGTGTTTTCGAGTTCGCCGTCGACGGGCTGCCACTGCCACGCGCCGCCGGGGCCCCGGTGGGGCTCCCACTCGTAGTCGAGCAGGTTGTCGAGATAGCCCATGTCCCACGACGTCGGCGCCTGGGTCCAGGGCCCCTCGATACCGCTGGTGATCATCTCGCTGCCCTTGACGGGACCGTCCGCGCCGTCGACCTGCCAGCCCATCCCCTGCTGCTCGACGGGGGCGTCGGCCGGCGGGGCGCCGTGTTCGTCCTCGGGGTCGTCGGCGCCGTGGACCTTCCCGAAGGTGTGGCCGCCGGCGATGAGCGCGGCGGTCTCCTCGTCGTTCATCGCCATCCGGCTGAACGTCTGGCGGATGCGGTCGGCCGACCACTCGGGGTCGGGTTCGCCCTCGGGACCCTCGGGGTTGACGTAGATGAGCCCCATCACGGACGCCCCGAGCGGCGCTTCGAGCATGTCGTCCTCGTCGAAGCGGTCCCAGGTCTCCATCTCGTCTTCGGGGCCCCAGTCGACGGCCTCGTCGGCCTTCCAGGCGTCCTCGCGGCCGCCGGCGAAGCCGAACGTCTCGAAGCCCATCGACTCCAGGGCGACGTTGCCCGTCAGCACCAGCAGATCCGCCCAGGAGAGGTTCCGGCCGTACTTCTGTTTGACCGGCCAGAGGAGTCGCCGCGCCTTGTCGAGGTTGGCGTTGTCCGGCCAGCTGTCGAGCGGGGGAAACCGCTGGCGGCCGCCGGCCGCGCCGCCGCGTCCGTCGACGGTGCGATAGGTGCCGGCGCTGTGCCAGGCCATCCGGATCATCAGCGGCCCGTAGTGGCCGTAGTCGGCCGGCCACCACTCCTTCGAGTCGGTCAGCACCGCCTCGATGTCCGCTTTCACTTCGTCGAGGTCCAGCGATTCGAACGCTTCGGCGTAGTCGAAGTCGTCGTCGTACGGACTGACGTCCTCGGCGTTCTGGTCGAGGATGTCGACGTTCAACTGGTTCGGCCACCAGTCTTGATTGGACTTGCTCATCAGGATCTGATCGTCGCTGTTCCCTGTTAAGATTGTCTAACTCGGAAAAGAAATCTTCGCCTCCTACCAAGTGATCTGCGGCGATCGCGAACTCGCCTTTGTGAACTGTTCGCACTGGTCCGACTCACTCCGGAGCGCTGGGGAGTGTCAATCGGCCGGGGTCGCCGGTCGGTCCGCGCCGTCGACGCCCCGTTCCTCGGGTGTGAGGTAACACTGCGGGTCCGGGCCGAACGGGTCCGACCCGGTCGCCAGCGCCCGGAGACGGGAGGCGCCGCGACACACCGACTGGTAGCGACAGTCCCCACAGCGACCGCGGAGGTGCTCCTCGCGTTCGCGGAGGGCCGACAGGAGCGGGTTCGACTCGTCCTCCCAGATGGCACCGAACGGGCGGTCCCGGACGTTCCCGAGCGCGTAGCCCTGCCAGAACTGCGTGAGGTGGACGTTGCCCTGGTAGTCGACGTCGGCGACGCGCTCGCCGGTGGGGTCGCCGCCGTTGGTCTCCAGATACGAAAGCACCTGTTCGGCCTGCTCGGGCCCCAGTTCGCGGCGGGCGTACTCGACGAGGTAGGCGGCGTCGGCGTAGTTGCCCACCAGCAGCGTCTCGATCTCGTGGCCGCGGTCGTGGTACTCGCGGGTCATCTCACACACCCGCCGGACCGCGTCGCGCCGGTCCGCGGGCGTCAGGTCGACGTCCTGGATATCGGCGCCGCGCCCGCCGTAGTCGAGGTGGTAGAAGCAGAACCGGTCGACGCCGCGGTCGGCCAGCAGGGCGACGACGTCCTCCAGGTCGTCGGCGTTTGCCTCGGTGATGGTGTAGCGGAGGCCGGTCTTCAGCCCCGCGGCCTGGGAAGCTTCGATGCCTTCGAGCGCGCGGTCGAACGCGCCTTCCGCCCCGCGGAAGGCGTCGTTGCGCTCGGGCATCCCGTCGACGGAGATACCGACGTACTGCAGTCCGGCCTCGCGCAGGTCGGCCGCGCGCTCCGCTGTGAGGAGCGTCCCGTTCGTCGAGAGCACGGGTCGCAGGCCCGCCTCGCTCGCGTGGGCGACGAGTTCGACGAGGTCCGACCGGGCGAGCGGTTCGCCGCCCGAGAAGAGGACGACGGGCGCGCCGTAGTTGGCCAGGTCGTCGAGGAAGCGCTTGCCCTCCGCGGTGGTCATCTCACCGGGCGCCGGCTCGGTCTCGGCCGCGGCGTAGCAGTGCTGGCAGTAGAGGTTACACTGTTTCGTGCAGTTCCAGACGACGACCGGCCGGCGCTGCTTGCGTTCGCGGATCTGCGCTTTCTCGGACTCGTCGGCGGCGTCGTATCTGAGCCCGTCCCCTTCTGCGCCGAGGTCACAGAGGAGTTTGCTGACGGAGATCACGACTCCGCTCCCCCGTTACGATCGGCCTCGGGCTGGTCCGCCGGGTCTGTCGAGTCCGCCCGGTCGGAGAGCGCGACGCCGTCGGCGGCGAAGCGGCGCGCCTCGTCGGCGGGACAGAGCCAGACGGTCCCGGCGGTCCAGCCGAACAGCTGTGCGGCCTGCTCGCGGGCGATCTCGGCGGTCGGCGCGCTGACGCTGCCGGCGTGGCGGAGCGGGTCTTCGGGGCTCTCGCGGAGGAACAGTTCCCACGCGCGGGTCCGGTCCCCGCGCGGGTCGTCGACGCGCGTCTCGAACTCCCGGTCGGCGGCCTGCCCGGACGATGCCTCTGTCATACGTCGTTCCTTCGACCGACCCGGCAAAAGACGGCCGCCGGATTTTCAGCTCCTGGGAACGCCCGCCCGGGGCTAATAGCTGGCTCGCGAATCTCGGAGCGATGACGACCGCTGTGTTACAGCCGCCCCGGCGGAGGTGTCCGTAGTGCGCCCGCCCGTCGACACGAGCGAGCGACCGCTGGTACTCATCTGGGAGGTCACACAGGCCTGCGAACTCTCCTGCGAGCACTGTCGCGCGGACGCCCACCCGGCCAGACATCCGGACGAACTCAGTACCGCGGAGGGGAAGGCACTGCTCGACCAGGTACGCGAGTTCGGCGACGGGCAACTGGTCGTCCTCTCGGGCGGCGACCCGATGAAACGCCCCGACCTCGTCGAACTGGTCGACTACGGTACGGACCAGGGGCTCACTATCTCGCTGACGCCGAGCGGGACCGACGCGCTCGACGGCGCTGCCATCGACGCGCTCGCCGACGCCGGCCTGAAGCGGATGGCGCTCAGCCTCGACGGCGGCGACCCCGCGGCCCACGACGCCTTCCGCGGCGAGTCCGGGAGCTTCGAGTCGACGATGCGGGCCGCCCGCCAGGCCGCCGACGCGGGCGTCCCGCTCCAGGTCAACACGACGGTCTCTGCCAGCACCGTCGACGAACTCCCCGCCATCTCCGACCTCGTGGCGGAACTCGGTGCCGTGCTCTGGAGCGTCTTTTTCCTCGTCCCGGTCGGTCGCGGGCGGGTGCTCGATCCGATCTCTCCCGAGCGCGCCGAGCGCGTCATGGAGTGGCTCGACGGGGTCGCCGACGAGGCGCCGTTCGGCCTCAAGACGACCGAGGCGCCCCACTATCGCCGCGTCCGCCGGCAGGTCGCGGCCGACTCCGACGGTGATAACTCCCCGTCCGCCGGCCGCCCGAGCGTCTTCGCGGGCGATGGCTTCGCGTTCGTGAGCCACACCGGTGAGGTCTACCCCTCGGGCTTTCTCCCACAGTCCGTCGGGACGGTTCCCGACGATGACGTCGTGGACCTCTATCGGTCGGCGCCGCTGTTCGAGGCGCTGCGCGACAGGGCTCGTCTCCGCGGGAAGTGCGGCGCCTGTCCGTTCAACGAGGTCTGTGGCGGCAGCCGGTCGCGCGCGTTCGCACACAGCGGCGACCCGCTCGCGAGCGACCCGCTCTGTGGTTACGTCCCGCCCGGCTACGACGGACCCCTGCCCTGGGACGAAGCGGACGGGGCGTCGGCGTCACCAGGTCGGCCCTGACCATCGGTGGCGCTGACGGGGTCGAACTGGTCGCCGACCGAGCCGGAACTGTCTGCGAGCTGTGAGAACTGCGACCGGGTAGCGGCGACCGCAGCCGCCGATCACGGGCCCTCGTTACGGCTCCGTGTCGGTGCGGTTATAACGTCGCTGTGGCAAGGGAGTGGTATCAATGGTCCGTGACCCGTTCGCGGACGAGGACCAGCCCGACATCCAGGAGGTGCTGGACGCGCTCGACGACCCGGACTGTCGGGCGATCGTGTCGGTACTCGAGGAGCCGATGACGGCCAGCGAGATCGCCGAGGCCAGCGACATCCCGCTGTCGACCACCTACCGGAAGATCGACCTGCTGGAAGAGGCGCAACTGGTCTACGAGGGCACGGAGATCCGTCCGGACGGGCAGCACGCGAGCACCTACGAGGTCGACTTCGAGGAGGTCGTCATCGCGCTTACCGAGGAGCGCGAGTTCGACGCCGACATCGCTCGCCGGCCCCGGACGCCGGACCAGCGGCTCGAATCACTCTGGTCGGAGGTTCGCAAGGAGACATGAGTCCACACCCCATCATCGCTCTGGTCGCACTGAAGACGATCACCCTCCTGCTCGGCGGGTTGATCACCTACCTGTCCTACAAGGCCTACCAGCGGTCGGGGGCGCGCCCGCTGTGGTATCTGGCCGTCGGGTTCGGGATCGTGACAGCGGGGACGTTACTGGCGGGGGTGATAGACCAGGCCGTCGGCATCTGGGTGGGCGACGGCACGATAGCGACCCCCCTGGGCGAGTTCAGCCAGACCGCGGTCACCGACACCGCCCTGGTCATCGAAACCGCCCTCACCGCCGTCGGCTTCGCCGTCATCGTCTACTCGCTGTACACGGAGTAGGGATCCGCCGCCTCCGTCCACGCCTTTTCACCGCCGCCTCCGTCCACGTCTTTTCGCCGCCGTCTCCCCTTCACGCTTTTCTTCCCGTCGCTCCCGTCCGCACATCTTCGCCCGTTCGCTCACCGTTCCCAGCCCGTGAGAAGCGTTGACGGGGTATTTGGATCCGACCTGCGTTCTCTCTGCAAGGAGTGATCGCCGTGCTCGACGCCACATTCGACACGACGCTTGTGCTCGCACTGACGAAAGCGGCGACGCTGGTCTTCGGGACGCTGTTGACGTATCTGTCCTGGCGCGCCTACCGGCGGACCGGTGCGCCCGCTTTGCGCGCCCTGACCGTCGGCATCGGCCTTGTCGCCGCCGGTGCCGTCGCCGGTGGCATCCTCCACCAGTTCCTCGACATCAGACTCGTCGCCGCCGCGGGCGTCCAGAGCGTCTTCACCGCCACCGGCTTCGCCGTGCTCACCTACTCGCTGTACGCCGAGGGGACGAGCGAATCGCAGTCGGGCACCTCGCAAGAACCCGTCGGACGGGGCGGCTAATCCGCGCGCCGACCGCGGCACCGACGCGACCGCCCCGGTCGAACCCGCGTAAACTCTATTCCGATATATCGAACATACTCTCGTCGTAGTTGAGACTGAGCGTCTCAATGTATAGAGCCCGAGCCAGTTGCTCAACCTGCCGCCGAGCCGTATGATACCCAGGACAATCTGCACACGAATTCAGCAGTTACACTGAGGAGAAGTACGACTGACCGAAGCGGAGCAGGTCTCGGTCAAATTCGTCTGGGTCGTCGACTCGAAAGTGGAAGAGCTGATTTCGCATATCCCCGATTTCAAGCACTAGCTCGCGAATTACGTCCTGTTGATCATCGAAGAGTGATTCAAATTCCTCCCAGTGAATCGAGATGAATTGGGCATAGTGTGCGTAACTGCAATGCTCGATCGACGCTGGCGTTGGCAGTGGGTGTTCCTCGTTGAACGTTTCGGCTAGCTGTTCCGACAGCGCATCACCGAACACCCGCGTGAAAATCTCGCGTAACTGCATCTCGATGGACTCGATCAACAAAAAAGGCTCAAGCATCTGTTTCAGTCGCGTCAGGAGGTCGTAGTCGGTCAGAATCCGCCACTCGTCGTCTCGATCGACCACGAGGTAGGTGTGTTCTCCGAGTGCATCGAATACGGCGAGAAGGTTCTCGTCCTCCCTGATGGTGTGTACGTCTTCCACGGCCGCTCCGACCGAGATCTTATCGAGCGTTTTGTGCCCGACCTCCAGCCGCTGGAATGCAAGGAGCGTCCGGACGACTGACCTGTAGGTGACAATCCCGACTAACTCGCCATCCCGCTCAACGCCGATCTGCGTGTAGCCACTCTCAAACATCTGACGAAGCGCCGTTTCAAGCTCAAGATCGTATTCGACGGTCTGGAGTATGTTTCCGATCGGTAGGTCAGCGATTGTGTACATGGCTGTCTGAAGCGTTTGCTTGTAGGTAACCATGGGTTTCCGTTCGTATCCAAATCACCGTCGTGTCCATGTGGTATCATTGTCTCTCACCTGTCCCGGAGAACACAGAGACGAAGCCATTCTAGGCCTGTTTCGTCGCTGTGAGTGCATCCATTATCGGGTCTGCTAGGGGTTTATTCAATAGTCCGAGAAATCAGATTGATGATGTGGATGTCTGCCGGTAAGTACGTACGGTGCAATGGTTCTAAAGAACTGTGCGACAAAGACGAGTAGTATCGGGCCAAGAAAAATACCGTAGAATCCGAACACGATCGGCCCGAGAATATACGCAAACATCAGCAGACCCACATGCGTTCGGTTCCCACTCACATACGGGCGAATCAGGAAGTCTGGAATGGTATCGACAACTACGAACGCCAACACGAGGAACAGAATCACGAAGCCGAACGCCCCTGGTTGACCACTGGCGATGGCGGCAACCGCGAGGATTGCTCCCACGGGGAGATACACGATTTTCATCCCGACGACAGGAATCAAACTTCCGGCCCCTGTGAGTGCACCGACCAGCGGCGCGAACGGTACTTTTACCGCTCCCGGAGCGATGAGATTATACCCGGAAAACACGAGAATCCCGATGATTCCCGTCACGAATGCGTTCAGAATATTGCCGAAGAGAATCGAGGACAGTTCATCGTCAACGGACAGCGCGTATGACTCGACGATGCCGGACTCATCGAAGTTGTCGAGGAACCACCGTACGAGACGCGACCCATCGGTGAGCAGATAATACGTTCCCGCGAGAAGAATAAATCCGTGGAGTGCGGCATCTGCGATGAGGCCTACCGAATCGATGAGGGTAGCAACCATTCGTTCTGCCCATGCTTGAACTGCAGGATCATTGAGAATCGCGGCGACCTTCTGGGGATCCATCGCCAGCACGTCACTGAGTTCTAACCCTACAAGCGGTGCTGGGAGTCCACTACCTTGTGCTGACTGTAACGCGGAGAGATACGCTGCACCGGGACCGCTCCCACCAACGAAGCGTTGGATTTCTGGCACCACTAGCACAAGGGTATACGTGAGCAAGAAGAGAAACGGTAGTAGGAAAATCGAGATTGTAGTAACAGCAAGCGCTTGGCGGCGATAGGGGAGGCGGTGGCCTTCGAGTCGCGAAGGAAGTGAGAGATTCTCCAGCTTACGATAGATTGGACGGCTTGCGTAGTAGAGAAATACCGTGAATACGAGCGTCGCCTGAAACTGGATCAAAACGAAAACTACAGCCGTTAGTAATCCCAGTCCTCCTAACCCAAAGAGTGTTCGTCGACGTAGTGCCGCATCGTACTTCATCACCTAATGGCTCCCGCCCTAACAAAAAGACATGTCGGTAACGGATTCCCGACCGGTTGTTATGATCAAAAATAGGTAGGTGCCGTCAATGAATTTTCATCATTGAAATGATTACAGTACCTATTATACTGCTCTGTTGAATAGATGCTGAGTCACGGTTACAGCGGTTCACAGAGCGGTTCTATGTTGATGATGGCGAACATCAGGACAATTTCACGGAACTGCCGACACCAGCCGAGCGCTCGCACGGCGTCGCCCAGCGCGCGCTCGGCTGGTGTCGGCAGTTCCTCGTTCAGTTTGTTTCATGCCCCTGAAACCCCAGACTGTCCATTGTTGGGGCGGAAGAGACGGCCGATTCGTCGGGCTAGAGTGCCGAGGACGAATCCAACGATCCCGATGGGGATGCCCCAGAGTAGTGCGAGGAACAGAGCAGTTCCGAGCGTCTCGACGGCACCGACTGTCTCGAAGTGCATCGCTGTCGTGCCGAAAAGCCGATGAAGTTTACTCGGTGAGAAGTGCTCAATCAGCAGTCCATATCTCGAGAGACCAATCCCGAAGATAGGTCCCATCACGAGAGCCATCGTCGGCACCAATCCCGAGTTTTTCGCCGAGAGGATTGTAGCGAGCGCTACGAGCGTAATCAGACCGAGGAGGGCGATAGCAGTGGGTCCAGTGGGACTCCGAATACCTGCAACCCACTGACTGAGACTGTGGGTGTCACCGATGACGATGTTCTCGACATGGCGATACCCATACGTACTCCAAATCAGGAGACCGACAACACTCGCGGTTATCGGCGCCGATAGAATTGCTATAAGCGAAGTCTTTCGGTGTCGTCCGACGATTCCCGCCCAAATCCGTTCAAGCGATGGATGGATGGTTACAACTGCTCTGAACACAGCATACATCACCGAAAGCGCGGCGACAAAATGTTTGAACGCAGTGATCATGTGGCTGCGTGCGGTTCGTTCGGATGGGTTTCTCGGAGGGTCATCGTTGTTGGGGGACACAGCGGCGGTACGATGTGTCCAAAGAAGTAAAAATTTTATCCCGCTTCGTAGCCAGAACCTGACGACTGGAACGCACTCGACTACCGGCTCCGTCTTAGTATCGACGAGAAGGGACGGTTGCCGTCCTAGCTGAGAGGGAGTCATAGCACAGTTCGGCTTTGTTGAAATCCTCAGAGAGTCACATGTTTGTCCCGTAATTCTATGAGATGAAGACTCTCCCGAAGTCGCAGATTCTCCGGGTTACTGAGAAGGCGACAGATCTAGCACGCCGAGCCGTCTCTCGGTATTCCTCGAAGTTTTCTAAACACCACTATACGCTTCCTCAGCACGTTGTTTTGCTGCGTCTCAAAGTTCGGAAGCACGACCTATCGTGTCTGCTTGACGAGCTGATTGAGATGCCCCGCATTCGTTGCGCCCTCGGATTAGCTGAACTTCCTACGCCATCAACGCTCTGTAAGGCGTTCAATCGGCTTGATATGGCTGTCTGGCGTGTCATACTGACTCTCTCAGCGACGCTACTTCCACGAGTGGAGTCGTTAGAGTCGATGCGTCAGGGTTCGACCGCAATCACGCCTCAAAACACTACACGGAACGAGCTGAACTCACGATTCAGCGGCTCAAAGTGACACTGGTGGTCGATGCGAAGGTAAACGCGATTCTCGATTTACACGTGACGACGACACGAAAACACGATAGCCAGATC
>ENA-ORCS01000280-ORCS01000280.1-marine-metagenome-genome-assembly--contig:-NODE-280-length-45787-cov-4.952199_pt1 | contig 45787 bp, 35 predicted proteins | sample MGYA00237781_ERZ508513 | MGnify/ENA primary metagenome ERZ508513 (study PRJEB26184, sample SAMN06268793) | marine metagenome | isolation source: Eden Landing Ponds, San Francisco, CA, USA | place...
ACCGCGTCGGCGGCGGCGTCGCGCGCGGCCTCCACGTCGTCCGGCTCAACCGAGCCACATCCCTGTTCGTACATGACCGACCCGTCGTCGCTGACGGCCGTCTCGACCCCATCGCGGACCGTGACGCCGGGTGGAAGAGGCTCGTCGGCCGAACTCCAACCGCCGAACTGGTTGCGCAGGTCGTCCGCGTTGGGCCCGACGACGGCGACGTCCAAGTCGCGGTCGAGCGGCAGTCGGTCGTTCCGGTTCGTGAGCAGCGTCATCGAGGCGCGGGCGCACTCTCGCGCGACGTTCCGGTGGTCTTCGGTCCCCAGCACGTCGATCGCAGCCTCGGGGTCGACGTACGGGTCTTCGAAGAGTCCAAGGCGGAACTTGGCGGACAGGACATCGCGGACGCGGTCGTCGATCAGGGATTCGGTGATGATCCCCTGTTCGCGGAGCGAGGTCAGGACCTCGACGTACTCCGGCCCCGCAATGGACGAGATGTTGATCCCGGCGTCGTACGCCTGGCGGACCGCATCCTCAGTGGACTCGGCGGTGCGGTGATCCTCGTGGAGCATGTCGATGCCGCCCCAGTCGGTCACGACGTAGCCGTCGAAGCCAAGTTCCTCACGGAGGAGGCCGGTGAGGTGTTCCCGCGACCCGTGTACCGGATACCCTTCGAGCGCGTTGTAACACGGCATGATCGACTCGGCGCCGGCCTCGATGGCCGCCTCGAACGGCGGGAGGAACACCCGGCGGAGCGTGTACTCCGAGACGTCGACCGGCGAGGCGTCCTCCCCTCGCTCCGGTTCGCTGTACGCGGGGAAGTGTTTGGGCGTGGCGACGACGGACTCGGGGTCGCTGAGGTCCTCGCCCTGATACCCGCGGACCGCCGCGGACCCGAAGGCAGCACAGAGGAACGGGCTCTCCCCGAACGTCTCGAACGTCCGGCCCCAGCGGACGTCGCGCGCGACGTCACAGACGGGATTGAGGTTCTGGTGAGCGCCCGTCGCTGCCATCTCGCTCGCGGTGACGGACGCGGCCCGTTCGACCAGGTCCGTGTCGCCGGTGGCTGCCATCCCGATGTTGTGGGGAAACACGGTGCTACCCTTGATGTACGCGTGCCCGTGGTCGGCGTCGAGGTAGAACAGAAGCGGGATACCGAGACGCGTCTCCTCGACGGCGTGGCGCTGTATCTCGGTCGCGACCTCGGCCGCTTCCCGAGGGGTGTCGTACTGCGAGCGCCCGTGCCCGAACGGCGAGACCGAACCGAAGCCGTGCGCGTCGATGGCATCTTTCACGTCCGCAGCGTCTTCGATCCCGTCTGTCATCTTCGGTGATACGCCGACGAGTTGACCGATCTTCTCCGCGGTCGTCATCCGCGAGAGGAGGTCATCGACGCGGTCCGAAACGGGGAGACTGGCGTCTCGATACGGGACGTCGTCACTATCGCTTGCCATGCCTGGGCGTAGTATCCGCAGTAACGGTTAAATAACTACCCGGTCCCAGCTGTCTGCTCGCCGGACGTGGTCCAGTCGGAATCTGTCGCAGCGTCACCGGTGACCGCGGTTCCACACCCCGGATCGGTTACGCGGCGCGGTCGACCCCGGGGTCGTATCCCGCGTCGCCGTCGCCGGAGTCGTCGCCGGGTCCGTATCCGAGTTCGTCCCGGCGCTCGCGGAACCGCTCGACCTCCTCGCGGTACCCCGCGTCGTCGATCAGGTTGCGCGTTTCTCCGGGGTCGGCGGAGAGGTCGAACAGCACGTCGCGGTCGTCGGCGACGGAGACGTACTTCAGGTCGCCGCGTTTTATCATGCAGTCGTCCTCGTACGCCGAGACCGTTTCGTCCGACCAGCTCGCGGTCTCGCCCTCGAGCAACGGGACGAGGGTCCTGCTGTCGAGGCGGTGGCCGCTCGGGAGCGGCACGTCGGCGAGGTCACAGAGGGTCGCGAAGAGGTCGCAGAGATTGACGTTCGCCTCGACGACGCCGGGGTCGAACCGTTCGGGCCAGCGAACGCAGAGCGGCACGCGCGCGCTCCCTTCGAAGAAGTGGCCTTTCTCCCAGACGCCGTGTTCCCCGAGCATCTCGCCGTGGTCGGAGGTGAAGACGACGATCCACTCGTCGAGGTCCTCGCCGGCGGCCTCCAGCGCGTCGAGGACCCGGCCGAAGTACTCGTCGACGGTCTCGATCATCCCGTAGTACGCCGCGGTGGCCCGTCGTATCTCCCGCGGCGAGACGTCGCCCTCGCGCCCGACACCGAAGCCGTCGCGGCCGACCATGAGACGGCGCTTCCCGAGAAACGAGTGCTCGTCGAAGGCTGCGTCGGCCTCGTTTACGTACGGGTCGACCCGATTGAGGTAGTACGAGAACTTCTCCTCCGTGGTCAGGTACGGGTAGTGAGGCTGTGTGAGACTTACCTTCAGCGCGACCGGGCGCTCGCGGTTTTCGCGGTCGTAGTAGGGGTCGAGGAACCGGCGCTCGATGTAGTTCAGCGCGCCCTGAACACGGTACTCGTCGAGGGCACTCTTCCAGCCAACGTCGGGCTTGCCGACGCCGGCCCGCCGAACCTCTTTCTCGTCGGTCCACTTGGCATGCGACCGCGTGTACTGTTCCATGGGGACGTCGTCTTTGACCGTCACATTGCACCCGCCGCCGGTTAGCAGGTTCGTCCATCCCTGGGCCTTGTCGGTCCCGGTGTGGTGGAGTTTGCCGGCCACCGTCGTCTCGTACCCGTACTGCGCCAGCCGCCTGGCGAACGTCATCGACTCGGGCGGGAGGTCTTCACCGTAGCTCTCACAGCCGCACGTCCGCGGGAGCTGTCCCGACATGAGACACTGACGTGCCGGGACACAGCGCGGCGACGGGGTGTACGCGTTCTCGAAGACGACCCCGGTCTCGGCGAGCGCGTCGAGAGTCGGCGTCCGGACCACGTCGTCGCCCGCGTATCCGAGAACGTCCGCGCGGTGCTCGTCGTCCATCAGAAAGAGGATGTTCGGCCTCTCTGGCATAGCGGACTCGTTCGAAAGTGCCGGTAATAATGATTGGGACGATGCCGAGTCGGGGCGGCCGGTTCGAGCAGCTGCGAGGGCGACTCGGGTTCGTGCGGAGGCCGAGCGGAGAGAGACCGCGGCATGAATCAGTTTTATCAGAGTGCAGTGTGAGGGAGCCACCATGTCCGAAGCAAGGCCGAACGTCCTCTTCCTGTTGAGCGACCAGCACAGCGGTCGGTACCTGAGCCGCCGGTACGACTCCGACCCCCCGGTCCAGACACCGACCTTCGACGGACTCGCGGCGTCGGGGACCAGTTTCGAACAGACGTACTGCCCGTACCCGCTCTGTACACCGTCGCGAATGTCGCTGCTTACAGGACGGGAAGCACAGCGGTGCGGCGCGTGGGAGAACTGGCACATGCTCCCGGAGGGAATCCCGACGCTTCCGGAATCGTTCAGTGACGCGGGGTACGAGACGTGTCTCGTCGGGAAGATGCACCTCGGCGGAGACCGGCAGTTCGTCGGGTTCGACGAGCGGCCCTACGGCGACCTGACCGGCATGCACGGCCACCAGTCCGACCCGCCCCTTTCGTACTGGGAAGAGCGGAACTCGTCGGGTCTGCGCGGCGAACCGGGCGTCACTGGGATCCCGGAGAGCCTGCTCCAGGAGCGCAACACCGTCGAGGAGGGGCTGTCCTTCGTCCGCGAGCACGCCGCCTCCGACGCAGAGGACCCGTGGTTCCTGTGCGCGTCATTCTCGCGCCCGCACGCGCCGTTTACCTCGCCGAGCCGGTACGCCGAACGGCGTGACCCCGACGAGGTCCCGGATCCCGAGGTCTGGCCGGAGCCAGGTATCGACCACCCCGCGGTCGAACCCGAAGAGGGCGAGGACGTCCTCGAGGTGCGCCGGCAGTACTTCGCGTGCATCGACTACCTCGACGAGATCGTCGGTGACTTCCTCGCCTTGTTGGACCGCTCCGGTCACCTCGAAAACACGGTGGTCGTCTACGCCAGCGACCACGGGTCGATGGCCGGGGAACACGGACAGACCGGCAAGAAGGTCTGGTACGAGGAATCGACGCGCGTCCCGTTCACCGTCCAGTTACCCGGCCAGCGGTCCGGGAACGCCGAATCCGCCTCCGTCGAGACGCCGGTCAGCCTCGTAGACCTGTTCCCGACGCTCTGTCGACTGTGCGACGTGCCCGTCCCCGCCGGACTCGACGGCGTCGACCTCTCGGAGGCCGTCCGCACGGGCGAGGAACCGGACCGGGGGCCCGTTGTCTCCGACTACCTGTCGCCGTCGCTCGACATGACGGAGTATCGAATGGTCCGCGACGGCCGGTACAAGTACGTCTACTTCCCGGACCACGAGGACCTGCTGTTCGACCTCGAGGCCGACCCCCACGAGCGGACAGACCTGTCCACCGACGCCACAGGCGAGGACGCGGCAGCGCTCGACCGTCTCCGTGAGTACGTCTCCGAGACGATCGACTTCGACGTCGTCCGAGCCGCACGGCGTCGCGACGAAGAGCAACTCACCGAGCACCAACTGGGCGGCCCCGGCGCCAGGACGCCGCTCAACGCCTATCATCTCCCGGACGGGCGCGTTGTCGACGCCGGGACGCCGCTCTACGCGCCGCAGGTCGTCGCAGAAGAACCCTCACAGGTGTTCCGCGACTGGCCGGGTCACGAATAGGATCCACCCGAACGGTCGAACAGCTTCAGGCACCGCCCCGCTCGGGCCACCGAGAATGGTGACGTTGGTCTTTCTCAGGGCTCGTAGGCCAGATTGAGCGCGGCCGACTCGACGTGGTCGAGCTCTTCGATCGCTGCGACGGACTGTTCGGGCAGTTTCTCCCGAGGCTCGACGTCTAACTCCTCCTGAAGCACCTGATGAGTGTCGACCGAGAGCCCGCCGTAGTCGAGTTGTGCGATGATATCGAACTCGCCGGTGACGAGGGCGACCCCGCTCACCCCGTCGATAGTGCGGAGTTCGCGTGCGACGGCGGTGATCTCTCCCGGTTCGACCACGAGGTGTACGAACGCGTCTGTCATCCACTTCCGAAACGGTCTGCCGGGAGGTTAAATATAGGGGTCGCTCCCTCAGCGCGCCCTTCGGAAGGCGGGACCGTCGTGGGTCACCGACCGTCGTGGGTCACCAACCGTCGATTCGACCGGGTCCGGGGACATCGAGACAGGTCCCCCCATGCTTACAAACACTCAAAACCGTATCGACCAGGTGATGGAGATCGAATTCGACTGCGACTGCGGGGAAACAGTCTCCCATACGACCCGCGGCGGCAGCGAAACCAATCTGACGTACGTCTGCGACAACTGTGAGAGGATGTATGCGGTGACGATCACGACGCTGACCGAGTCGAACACGAGGTGACCGGGATTCACGGGTGGGCACCGTCAACGACCGGCTTCAGCCGTCGGACTGGAGAGCGCGCGCCAGGAAAGAGCGTGCGGGACGGTCGCTTTCCGGAGCCGGGAAACGCCCGCGAAATCGCATCTAATAGAGTGGCGCCGCCGGTCCGGTTTGTGTTAGTCGGCGTCGGCGCGCCAGGCGCGGTCGGCCCACGCGTCGTCCGCGAAGTTGTCGTCGGTCTCGTCCATGAGGTCAAGCAGCCGGCGGTGGAGGTCGTTCCGGACTTCGGTGTAGGCCTCGCTCCCGATCTCGTTGCTGACCTCCCCCGGGTCCTCGTTCAGGTCGTACAACTCGTCCGAGTCGAGCAGATTGACGACGAACTTGTACCCGTCGTCGGTCACGAGACACCGGACGGGGTAGAAATCCGAGTCGCCGTAGGAGTGGTACTCCAGCAACACCTCCTCTCGGTGGTCCACCGACGGGTCCCGAGCAGTGTCCAAGAGACTCTGTCCGTGGAGCTCCGCCGGGACGTCGGCTCCGGCGATTTCGAGGTACGTCGGCAGCAGGTCGACAAGCCCCGTCAGCGAGTCAGTAACCTCGTCTTCGGCGACCGACGGGCCCCGCATGATGAGCGGGACCCTGGTGACTTCGTCGTACATCGGCGAGTGTTTGAGGTCGATGCCGTGGGCGCCGAGGTAGTGGCCGTGGTCTGACGTGAAGGTGACGACCGTGTCCGGATGGGTCGAATCGATCTCGTCGACGACGCGGCCGATCTCGTCGTCGATGAACGTCGACGCCGCGAAGTACAGCGGTCGGTATATCGACCCCTCTTCTTCGGCGTTCTCGAGGGAATTGATGATGTGGGTTCCCTCCGCGTACTCCTCGGCGAGTTCCCGGTGTCGGTCGGGCTTGTCGTCGAGTTCCTCGATCGTCTCGTAGTTATCCGGGAGTGGGTAGCGTTCGTCGGTGTACATGTCACAGAACGGCGGTGGACAGAGGCTGGGCTCGTGGGGTTCGTCGTAGGAGACGACCAGGAAAAACGGCTGGTCGTCGCCGCGGGCGTCGTCGATGAACTCGAGGGCGCGGTCGGTGATCCGCCCGCCCCAGGTGTCTTCGCGGGTGATGCCGCGCTCGTGGATCTCGTCGATGTCGTTTTCGGCGACGCGAGTCTCCATCCCGGAGCGGTACCACTCCCAGAACTCCTCGCCGACCTCGTCGCGGTAGTTCTGGCCGTCGTACCACCACTCGGGGTCGTAGCCGGGCGCGGCCTCGCCGGTCCCGAAGTAATCGCCGTCGAGGTGCCACTTCCCGATGTATGCGGTCCGATACCCCGCCTCTCGAAGGTACGACCCCATCGTCTCGACGCCCTTCTCGAGACGGGTGTTGTTCGCCCACGCGCCTGCAGCGTGGGGGTACTTCCCGGAGAAGAGCCCGGCCCTCGACGGCGTACACGGCACCGACGCCGCGTAGTTCCGGTCGAATCGGACTCCTTCCTCGGCGAGTGCGTCGAGGTTCGGCGTCTCGGCGAACCCGCGACCGCACTCGCCCATCGCATTCCATCCCTGTGAATCGGTCAGAAACAGGACGATGTTAGGTCTCTCTGGCACGCGCAAACCGTTCTCAGACTACGATTAAATAGTTTTGTGTCATGGAACGCTCCCGCGCGTTCCGACAACCGACCCGTCTCAACGACATAGGGCGCTACCGGCGGTCGAGAGCTATTCCGCGTCATCTCCGTACCGAACGGATCGATACGCAGGGAGCGCGGAATCGCGCTGCGCTCGCCGCGGAGGTCGAACGATCCGACAGGCGATGCGACCGCCCCGAACGCACGCAACCGAGCCATGGAACGGTAGAATAGTGTCAGTCAGCCTCGGACCGATCGGACCGCAAATTCCGGACACAACACAACAATACGGGCCGGGACACACCCACCGGGACGACGACGGGAGTGAGTTTCCAGTGCGAGCGACCAACGTCAAGTCCGAGGCGAATCGCGAACTGCTCGAACTCGACCTCACCGGGTGTGACCGGAGTCTCGCCGTGAGGACAAGAATTAATTGTCCGATAGGTTAACTATCGTTCACTGATGCCGACCTACGAGCCAACGGAACTCCTGTACGAGAACGCGCTGGAATCTCCGGAGGACGTGTCCGGGTGGGAACTGGAAGGGAACGCGGGGATCACCTTCCCCCGGGACCGAATGCGACTGGAGAACACGGACGATCCGGAGACGGTAGACGAACCGCATTACGTCTTCTGGTGTCCGAAACAGTTCCCTGACGAGATCAAGATCGGCTGGGACTTCTGGCCGCTGCAGCAACCCGGTCTCTGTATGATCTTCTTCGCGGCGACCGGGGTGGACGGAGAACACGTGCTCGACCCGAATCTCGACGATCGATCCGGGATCTACAGCCAGTACTACGACGGAGACATCAACGCGCTCCACGGGTCGTACTTCCGCCGCAATCACCACGGGTCACCGAAAAACGAAATCGAGTTCCAGACGATCAACCTGCGCAAGAGTAAGGGGTTCGACCTCGTCCAGCGAGGGGGCGACCCGATCCCGGGCGTCGTGAACGCGAACCCTCCGTACCGGATCGAGGTCGTCAAGTACGGGCCGGAGGTCGCGTTCTACGTCGACGGCCTCGAAGTGTTTCACTGGGTCGACGACGGTGAATCGTACGGCCCTCCCCTGAGTGGAGGCAACATTGGTTTCCGTCAGATGGCGCCTACGATCGGGGAGTACGCAGGCCTGACAGTCCACGCCGTCGAAAAGAACGACTGAGCGAAGGATGCGGTAGCCCTGAGTGGACAGAGGCGCTCGCTACTACGGGAATAAATTCCTTTGGAGTGAGCGGGTCACCGTATCGACAGAGTCGCCCTCACACGATCACCGCGCTTGCCCACTGGCGTATGGGGCAACCGCCGTTCAATGATAGAGAAACGATCGACGTTTCTGTTCCGAGTGGTCCATCGAATAGTCTTGTTCCCAATGGGGTATCCCAGCATAACTCTCGCTCACAGAGTGCGGGGAGGCTACCACCTTTTCAGGATCCCCATCACGTCCTGATAGATGGGTCGGCGGCCCTGGCGCGACAGATTCGGTCGCTGAACCAGCCGTCTCTCGCCCATTGGAGGCGCTCTTGATCATCAGTGTGTGCCCGACCTCCAGAGAGCAGCAGTAGCGAGGCGCAAGCCCGGGTGGGTATTTCGAGACTGTGTTCTGACCTCACGATTCGTCGACAAGTGGTAGCGTGGCGAGTTGAGCGGCGGCGATGAGCGCGCGGTCGTGCTTGACTCCGTAGCCGAGCGATTCGACCTGCTCTTCTGTGTTCACCACAGAATGGAAGGTCGCAGTAGTCCCGCTTTCGTCTACATCGAGGACAGTAAACCCAGAGGGAAAGGGACCGAGCGACGGAAGCGTGAATTCATGGACCGAACCTGTTCGTGCGACCGCCGGGAAATGGAGATGACCGGTCAGAACGAGCGGCGCGCCGTTGGTAGAGAGGACGTCGAGAAGCGCCTCAGCGTTAGCGAATCCCGGAGATCCGCCGTTCTCGACCGGTAAATCTCGCTTCCAGCGTCGATAGGAATCCCGCACCGGTTCGAGCGCGTGATGGACAGTCACAAGCGGGCAATCGGAGTCCTTGAGCGCCTCCCCGAGCCACGTGAGGGTTTCCGTTTCCACTCGCCCCTCGAACGAATTGGTCAGCGACTCGTGTGTCGACGCGTTGCTGTTCAGGCCAATGAGGTCGATCCCACCGAGCCGTTTTCGATATGGAAACTCCGCGGGGGCGTACCTGCGTTCGAACTCCCCTAGCGATAACTGCGAATCCGCTGTCCCGCCTCGATCGATCAGGTCGTGATTGCCCGGAACCGCGAACAATGGCGGGTCGAAGCGTTTGACAATTCGATCGAACGCGTCGAACTGCGGCTTCGTTCCACTCTGGACTAGGTCGCCGTTGAACACGACACCGTCGAGTTCAAGACGGTTCACTGCCTGCACAGCCGCCTCGAGTCGCTCCCGGGTACGATGGGAGACGCGCCAGGTACCGTGTTCGCTCAGAGAGAGATGCAAGTCAGAGAGCACCGCGAGTCGCGTCGGGCAGTCGGCCACCGGCCTCGCGAATCGCCCGAGGACCGCCTGGGAACCACGCATCTCATTCACTCCTCCCGTTGAGACGGGGGACCTGCTGAGCGTCGAGGCTCATACGCCTGGCCCGAAGGCGTCGCCGATCCTGAAGTGATGCGCGGCGTCCTCGTGGTACCTTTTGAGGAGGGGTGAATACGTCTCAATAGTGATCGCGTCGGCTGCCGGGAAGAACCTGACCAGTCTGAGATATCCGCGCCCGCCATCGCCGATACTCTGGTAGTTCGTGAGTAACTGGTGGACCCGTTCCCCAAAGTCGTTCTCGTCGGTCGAAAGTGTACCGCCGGAACCATTAGTGAGGACGTGTCCCGAAAACACCGCGCGGAGGTTCGGTTGTCTGCTAATGAACCGTTCCCAGAGCCGGTCACCGTTGTGCCCGGAGACCTCGTACGCGGTACGGTCCCATTTGTCTCCCGCGTCTATCGGCGTGCCGTCTCGATAGAGGTATCCGTGCGTCAGTAGCAATCCGGTGTGGTCCGAATGGGTTTCGAGGACCTCTTCGGCCCAGTCGACGACCGCTTCGCGGGGAAACGGCTCGAGTGTCAGTGCGATGTACTCATCACCGAGCGTCTTGAATCTGACGTAGGCGTTGTACGCAGTGCCGTCGAAACTGTCCCCCCACCATGGGCGGTCAGCGAATCTGGACGTAGGAAAAAACTCCTCGAAGGTATCCGCGCTCCGTTCGGCAAAGTTGTCGTAATCGTGGTTCCCGATCGCGAGGAGATACGGGACGTCGTTCTCTGCCAGGTGGGTGAGCGCCCGGTCCGCTCGTTCGAACTGCTCCGGTTCGGGGGCATTCACAACGTCGCCCTCGTGGAAGACGAAGGCGATGTTTTCTTCCTCCCGGTGTTGGGCCAACCAGCGGGTTTGGACCTCGAAGGCAGCAGGATTCCGCTCGGAGTAGCGCTGCGTATCCGGGATGACCGCGACGGCAAACGACTCGCCAGTCGGCTCTTGTATTGGAGGCCTGTCGGGCATCATCCGCCAAATACGGAGCAGGATGTATAAAACGGACCGATTACTGTCGGAAACGGAACTGTCCGCCCCAGCCCGACCCGGATTCGAGTTCGCGTTGCTCTTGCGCTGTAATTTCCGACACTAATATAATGACCGGTAGCCACTCCACACCTGATGCGTATCCTCTACATCGACTGTGATTCGCTCCGGCCGGATCACCTGGGCTGCTACGGATACCACCGTAACACGTCACCGAACGTCGACAGACTCGCCGAAGAGGGGCGACGGTTCACGAACTACTACGCCTCCGATGGTCCCTGTCTCCCCTCGCGGACGGCGCTGTTTACCAGCCGTTTCGGTATTCATACCGGCGTGGTGAACCACGGCGGGATCAACGCTGACATCCGTCATCGGGGAACGAAGCGCGGATTCAATACCCTGGACGACGGGTTCCGTACGTGGCCGACGGTCCTGCGAGAGAACGGGCACCGCACGGCACTGATCAGTCCCTTCCCGCAGCGCCACGGTGCGTGGCACACGCTCGACGGCTTCGAGGAGTGGGTCGACACCGGCGACAGGGGCAACGAGCGGGCCGACGTCGTCGGGCCGCAGGCCGAAGAGTGGCTGGAGTCCCACGCCGCCGAGGACGACTGGTACCTCCACGTGAACTTCTGGGACCCGCACACCCCCTACGACACCCCCATGGAGTACGGCAACCCGTTCGCCGACGAGCCCGCCCCCGAGTGGCCGGACGAGGACGCGATCGAGGACCACTACGAGAGCTACGGGCCCCACAGCGCTCACGAGCCACACGCCTGGGGCGGCGGGAGCGACCTCGAACGCACTCCCCAGGAGATCGCCTCCCGCGAGGACTTCGTCCAGTGGGTCGACGGATACGACGTCGGGGTCCGCTACATGGACGACTACATCGGTCGGATCCTCGACGCGCTCGAAGAAGCAGGGGTGCTGGACGAGACGCTCATCGTCTTCTCGGCGGACCACGGAGAGAACCTGGGCGAACTCAACGTCTACGGAGACCACCAGACCGCCGACGACAAGACCTGCCGAGTTCCCCTGATCGTCCGCGGTCCGGGCGTCGAACCGGGCGTCGACCGCGGGCTCTACTACCAGATCGACCTCGCACCGACGGTCACCGACCTCGTCGGCGGCGAAGTGCCCGCCCGCTGGGAGGGACAGTCGTTCGTCGACTCGCTCACCGAGGGCGAGGAATGCGGCAGGGACTTCCTGGTCGTCAGTCAGGGCGCGTGGGCGTGCCAGCGCGCGGTGCGGTGGGACGACTGGCTCCTTATCCGCACGTACCACGACGGACTGAAGGATTTCGACCCCGTCGAGCTGTACGACCTGGCCGAGGACCCACACGAGACGACGAACCTCGCGCGCGACGAGCCCGAGGTGGCACGCGAGGGGATCGCGCGGCTCGACCGGTGGGTGAGCGAACGCCTGCTCGAAACTGCGACCGACCGAGCGGGCGGTAATCCCGACTCGCCGCGCGCCCTGACAGACCCGCTGTGGGAGGTGATCGAGGAAGGAGGCCCGTTCCACGCCAGAGCGGACGAGAAACTCCCGTCGTATCTCGAGCGGTTGCGCGAGACCGGGCGCGAGGAACACGCCGAGAAACTCGAAACGCACCGCGGGATCGTCCCGCAGAACGTGGACGCGTACCTCGACGGCGAGGACGTCTGGTGACGTCGGGACAGCGACTCGGTTAAGTGCTGACGATCGCTGGAGCGAGCGCGTCTCCGCCGCGATCCGCTATTTCTTCCAGAGCAACTCGTAGACGTTGTCGCCTTTCACTAACTCCCGTTCCTCCTCGCCGTACTCGGGGAGATGTGCGTCGACGATTCGTGGGTCTCCTTTTCCCCACAGCATGCGTTCCGGACCAAACGCGTCCACTACCCACCTGGTGAAGGGACGAACCGATTCGTACAGCGGCCTGTCGTCGGAGAAATGGTCGAGAGCGGATATCTTCATGTATACGTTGTCGTACTCGGCGAGTGCGAGGACGTCGCCGTACTCGACCGGGTCTCCCGTATGCGGTTCCGCGAGGTGGTCGATGACAACCGGCGTCTCGGGGAACTCCCTGACGCGCTTGGCGACGCTGTCCGCATATCCCGGGTTGACGTGTAGTTCGACGACGAGTCCCAGGTCGCTGGCTGCCTCCCACAGGGCCCGGACCCCATCGTCGGCGAAACTGTCGAGCTACGGGTCCGAACTGTGAAACCGTGTCGCGATCACGACATCGCCATGTTCGTCGACGAGATCCTCGAGCTTCCCGGGAGCCTCCGGGTCACGGGGATAGAACAACGACGTCGCCCGGAATCGTTCCGGGTCCTCGTAGACGCAGTCGAGCACCAGACTGTGGTCGTCACCGTAGGGTTCAGGTTGGACGAGGACGGCGCGATCGATCCCGACCTCGTCCAACCGTCGGCGGTACCCGGACAGGGGGTCCTCGTGGCGTCGGGACGGGTCGGGCTCGTACGTGGCGTCCGGATGGAAGGGGTACGTCTCGGTGTCGCTGCTAAACAGATGGTGGTTCCATTCGACTATTATATCGGTCACTCCAGTGGTACGCGCTTTCCGCGGCCACGCGTATCACGGTTTTGCCACGCTCCCTTCATCGAGGGGACTCGCGCCAGTCATCGGCGTCGTCTCGCGGGTCGTAGCCGATCATCCGGCGAGCGTGTTCGATGTCGCACCACCGTTGCTCGTTGTCGCTGACGCCGTAGAAAACCTCAAACCCCCCGCCGTCAGCTCGCAGGCAACGGTCTATCAATTGCGCACAATCCCTGCGCGAGAGCCACCACGCATAGCCCCGGGTCGTGTCCCACGGGTGGTCGTGCTCTCGGTCGTGAACCCCGCCGATACGCAGCGCGAAGAACGTCCTGGGGGACCCCGTTCGTTCGACGTAGTACCGACCGAGGTCCTCCCCGAAAGACTTCGACGCACCGTACAGAGAGTCCGGACGGGGCGGGGTCGTACTATCGAAACACAACTCGCCCCTCGGTAACTCGTCGGCGTGGCCCGCTTCCCAACCGGCGACCACGTGATTGGTCGAGGCGAAGACGAACCGGTCGACGCCCGCCTCCCTCGCCGCGTCCAACACGTTGTAGAACCCCACGACGTTGTTTCGCAATACGGAAGACCAGGGGGCGTCGACCGCCGGGTCCCCCGCGAGGTGTACGACTGCGTCGTGACCGTCGACGACCCCGCGAACGGCGTCGCCGTCGGCAATATCTACGACACGCGTCTCCCGCTCTCGGGAGTCACTCCGGTCCAGGTACGTCCAGTCGTATTCCGTCCCTAGGTGATCGTCTATCGCGGTTCCGATACGCCCGTTGGCGCCGGTGAGAAGCACACGCATGGACTGTTTGTATCTACCTCGGACAACGACGGTTCGTGCGATAAAGCTCACGTCGGCGTCTCCGACGACTGGTCGTCCCTCTCGGGGGGTGTCCGGGACGCGGAACCGCCGTGTACACGGGTCCCGACATTTTCACAGATGCGGGACTCGACCGGATCCCATGCGCCGACTGGCTGGATAGCCGGTGAGAGGGTTCGTTTCCCTCTCGACAGCGATATAGCGGTAGAGACCGCGAAACCGTCTTTTTGTCAGAAGTTTTATTACAGGACGGATCGATGAGCCGGGGGATGACAGTGATCTCAGTCGCAGATCACGGAGCGACCGGCGACGGCGAAACGCTCGATACGGACGCGATCCAGTCAGCGATCGACGCCTGTGCCGAGAGCGGCGGCGGGACCGTCCGAGTCCCAGCCGGCGAGTATCGCACCGGAACGATCGAACTCAGGGACCACGTGACACTCGATCTCGAGGCGGGAGCGACGATCCGTGGCAGCACTGACCTGGACGACTACCGCACGGCGGGCGGTCCGTACAAGACGCTGATCGCGGCGATCGATGCAGAAGACGTGAGCGTGACCGGGAACGGGACCATAGACGGCAGCGGAACCGCGTTCATGGATATGGACGCGGTTATCGACCCGCACGACGACCCGGCGATCGACACGTTCGAACAGGACACACGCCAGGGGGACCGGTTTCTGAGTCCGGACCACGGGACCGAGGATGGACCCGTCGAACCGCTGGAACGTCCGCAGCGCCTTCTCCTGTTCTACGGCTGTACAAACGTCCGGGTCGACGGGGTCACGATCAGGGAATCGCCGCACTGGACGCTCCACCTGCTCGGTTGCGAGCACGTCGACGTCCACGGCGTCGACATCCACAACGAGATATCGATCCCGAACAGCGACGGGATCAATCCCGAGTGCTCCGAGAACGTCCACATCTCGGACTGCACGGTAGTCACCGGAGACGACGCTATCTGTCCGAAAGCCAGTGACGAGTACGACGTCTCCGGACCGCTGGAGAACCTCACCGTCACGAACTGTATACTGGTCTCGCGGTCGTCAGCGATCAAGTTCGGGTCGGGAACCGGCCACGACATGCGGGACTGCACGTTCTCCAATATCGTCGTCCGGTCGTCGAACCGTGGACTTGGGATACAACACCGTGACGCCGGCACCGTTGAAGACGTTCTCTTTTCGAACATCACCCTCGAGACGCAGTTCCACACCGGGAACTGGTGGGGGATGGCCGAGCCGGTCTACGTCACGTCGGTCCCGAGACGAGACGGTCACGAGCTCGGAGCGGTCCGGAATATCCGGTTCTCGGACGTCGTCGCCACCGGCGAGGGCGGGGTCGTCATCTACGGGTCCGAGGAGGCGACCGTCGAAGACATCACCTTCGACGGGGTGTCGGTGACGGTGACAGAGAGCGACAAAGGACACGCAAAAGGGGGGAATCTCGATTTGCGGCCGAGTTCGGCGTTCGTCCCGCTGTTCGAACACGACATCCCCGGCGTCTACGCCCGCGGCGTCACAGACCTGACGCTCGCGGACGTCGCGGTCGATTGGGAATCCCCGCCAGGCTACTGTTCGAACGCCGTCGAATGCGAGTCCTTCGACGGAGTGACGATCGAAGGGTTCGAAGGGCGGGGCTGTAACGGTGCGGCAGCGGTCGCGCTGCGTGACGGGCGCGATATCACAGTCCGTGACTCCCGCGCCTCACCCGGAACCGGAACGTTCCTCGCAGCGGAGCGAACGGACGAGGAACGACTGTTCCTGGGCAACGACCTGAGCGACGCCGAAACGCCGATCGACGGGGAGACCGACTTCGTCTCCGCGGGGAATCGGTTCTCAACTGATTGATTGGTTCCGACGGCACTATTATCCCCGAGAGCGCACGGGCCAACCGTGTCAGAGACCGCTACACGGCCGAACGTCTTGCTAGTGTGTACCGATCAGCAGCCCTACGACTGGGTGGAGATGGCGTCGGAGATGCCGGTCCGAACGCCGGCAGTCGCGGACCTGGCCGAGCGTGGACGGTGGTTTCGGGACGCGGTCTGTCCCACCCCCGTCTGTAATCCGGCGCGGTCGTGTATCGCTTCGGGATACGAATACGACCGCTCGGGCGTCCCGAACAACGAAGTCGACTACCCGGTCGAACAGGGGACGCTATACCGCCGACTACGCGACGAGGCCGGCTATCACGTCGCCGGGTGCGGCAAGTTCGACCTGACCGCGCAGTACGACCTCGGCATGGACGGCCAGCCGAGCGACGAGTGGGGATTCTCCGACGCTATCTTCAATCCCGCGAAAAACGAGACCGTCAGACGGGCCCGCGAAGCCGGCGGGGAGCCACAGGGTCCTTACACGAAGTATCTGGCCGAAAAAGGGCACCTCTCGACGCACATCGAAGATTACGACCGACGGACTCGCGGTGATCCCCTCGACGGTGGGGCGTTCGTTTCGACCGAACCGACTTCGATCCCGGACGAAGCGTACTACGACTCCTGGATCGCGCGGAACGGGCGAACGTTGATCGAGCGCGCACCCGACGACGACCCGTGGTTCGTACAGGTGAACCTACAGAACCCCCACGTCCCGTTCGACGTCACGGAGCGGATGCACGACCTGTACCGCGACCCGCCGGTCGAGTTCCCCGAACCCCGCGGCGACGGCGAGAAAGTGGATCCGGAGACCGGGCAGGAGGTACGACGGAACTTCGCAGCGATGGTCGAGCACCTCGACGAGCGACTCGAATCGCTGATCGACGCCGTCCGGGAGCGTGGCGAGGTCGACGAGACGCTCATCGTTTTCATGAGCGACCACGGAGAGATGCTCGGCGACTACGGGCAGTGGTCGAAAGACTCGCCGTACCACTCCTCGGTCGGTGTTCCGCTCGTGATGGCCGGCCCAGGCGTCGCCGACCGCGAGCCGTGCGATGCACCGGTTACGACCTTGGACATTCACGCGACGATTCTCGACTACGCGGGCCTCGAGCCTGGGGACATCGACAGCAGGTCCATGCGGCCGCTCCTGGCGGACGAAACGGACCGCCTCCGGGACGTCGTCTATTCCGGACTCAGCACCTGGCGCATGGTGTACGACGGTCGATTCAAACTGGTGCGTGGGTTCGATCCCGACCGACGCGACGGGACCGAATACGAACCCCGAGGGATCGAGCCGAACGAGGTGAGTAGGCTCACAGCCAGACGGGAGCCGATTCTGTTCGACCGTGAGAACGGGGAAGGCGAGAACGTCGCCGACGAGCATCCGGATGTCGTCTCCGAGTTGACCGAGCGGATGGAAGAGATCCGGGACTTCGAATCCTACGGGACGTATTGAGCCCGTCGCACGGGACGTACTGAGCCTGCGTGAACCGGTGGCGACGACCCCCGCACGACCGCTCGCCAGGGAGACCGCGCGTCTGGCACGGAACGCAGATACTGACGCGGGGACTGGCGTGGTCCCGCCCGCCGTGAGGGGGTGCAGTTCGGGAGACGGCCTCGCAGTCGGAACGGCACGCAACTCGTCGGTCCACCGTCGCGCTGACGCGGGATCAACAGAGTTATTTCCGCGATCGACGTTCGCTCTCCCGTCGGCAATCCACGTACTCGCAGGTGTTACGTAGTGTCCAAAGGCCACAACGATACAGACGAAGTCGTCTTCGATTCGCTCGAATCGGTCACCCACGGCGCGGTCGTCAACGGCAGCGGCGTGCTCGCACAGCGAGTCCTCCAGTTTCTGGTGAACTTCGCGCTCACACAGGGACTCACCGTCGCGCTGTTCGGCGTCTACTCGCTGGGGGATCGTATTCTCCGGATCCTCGGGCGGTTCTCACCACTGGGCGCCGACCAGTCCGCCGTCAGGTTCCTTCCCGAGTACAGCGACTCCGCCCGGCGTAACCGGATCCTCGGGATCGCCTACCTGACCGCGGGGGTGGCGAGCGGCCTCATCGCGGTCGGGCTGTTCGTCTCTGCTCCGCGGATCAACGCCATCACCATCGACCAGCCCGAATTTGTCGGCGTCCTCCGCCTGTTCGCGGTCATGTTACCCGCGTTCACGTTCGTTCGCCTCTCCGCCCACGTGTTCCGCGCGCTCGAACTCGTCGAGTCCCAGACGCTGCTGTGGCGGGTTGGGGTCCCGGCCGCCCGGCTGGTCGCGATACTGGTCGCCTTCGCGCTCGGATACTCCGTGCTGGGCATCGTGGGCGCGATTACGGTCGCGATGACCGTGCTGGCAGCGCTGTCGCTCGGGCTGGTCCACTCGGGGACGGGCCTCCGCGCTCGGCGACCGACCGTCGCCGATACACGGGAGTTCTACAATCACTCGCTCCCGACGGCGGCCTCTCGCGTCGGCGAAATACTCCGAAGCCGCGTCGACGTCCTGCTGGTCGGCTGGTTGCTCACCGCCGACGCCGCAGGCATCTACAACCTCTCGCTGTTCCTCACGGGCTTCATTGCCCTCCCGCTGGCCGCGTTCAACTCCCAGTTCCCGGCAGTGGCCTCCGACCTGTACAGCGACGGGGAACACGGCGCTGTCCAGTCGACGTATAGCACGGTGACCCGCTGGGTTGTCACCGCGACGCTCCCACTGGCCCTCATCTCGTTCGTCTACCGCGTGGAACTCCTCGACATCTTCGGGGCCGCATACACTCGCGGATCGACAGTCGTCGCCGTGTTCGTCCTCGGACGGCTGGTCGGGTCGGTAGTGGGTGCGACCGGCTGGCTGCTATTGATGACCGACCACCAGTACCTTCGAATGGTGAACTCCTGGGTGCTGGGGGTACTCAACATCGGACTGAGCTACTATCTCCTGGTCGAATACGGGCTCGTCGGTGCCGCGCTCGGGACCGCGGGATCGCTGGCGGTCGTCAACGTCCTTCGGCTCGCACAGCTGTGGTACCTCGAGGGATTCCAGCCGTTCACCCGCGAGTACGGCAAGCCGGTCGCCGCCGCAGTCGGAATGGCCACCGCGATGGTCGCGGTTCGACCCCTGCTCGAAGGGGGCGTGTTGCTGGTCGTCGGGTCCATCGCGGGGCTGACCGTGTACGTCGCCCTGCTCGTCGCACTGGACATCGAGTCGCGTGACTACCGGCTGTTCGCCGCCCTATTCGAACAGTACCGCCCCGGCGGAAGTGTCCAGATCAACCGGCGCTCGGACTAAACAGCGAGTCTGTTTCTGTCGATGGTTCGGGTTCGAAACCGGCGAACTGTACCACTTCGAGTCCGACCTCGACGAACTGGACAACTGTAGCGACGACCCCGAGTACGCCGACGTTCATCACGGCCGCCAGGTCTGACTGTTCGCCGGGATAGACAAAACCGACGACGACTGCGATGGCGACGTGTGGGCTGACCGCCCGGAGGGGACACTTGACGCCCCCTCTACTCAAGGTAGCGGGAATCACAGTACTAGATCACTTGTCACCACCCAGGATGCTAGTGGAAGAGGAGTATATACTGGCCGTTGTTTCGTAGCCTGGGGTCGTCCATCGCGGTCGTGACTCGATTGCGGAACGCATCGCTGTCCGCACTGCGTTCCAGCCAAACACGATTATCATCAGAAAAATAATAAGAATATAGAAGCTATTCAACCGGCGTGATTGGCTCGTTAAGCGATCTGTCGACAGACTTGGCTTGGATCAATCGACATTGACAACGTTGTTGCCGCCGGTGCCCATCTGTTTGAGGGAATCGAATACAGAGATGAAGTTGTTGTCGTCGCCCTCGTAGAATGAACTGGCGTTCTCGGTTGCCAGATCTCTGGGCCACCCTATGTTCAGTACCTCACAAAGCATCGCCGGTTAGCCCGACCTGAGCTATCTGTTCTGTTGTGATGAGTCTTCGATCACGGTTGAGAAACGCTGATCGAAGGCAGAGCCGTCGCTGTTGGCGGCGGTCAGCCGCCGACGCGACAGCGTTGCCACTTGCGAAGACGCTTGCTCGGTCAGTGACTACCGGTAGAACCGGTCGTCTGGTGGCCGGTTGGCGGGGACAGCCCGACGCACCGCGAGGGTCGTCCACGCGGCCCGCCGAACCATATTGACGAACTCCTTGTACGGCCACCACCAGAGGCGACGCCCGCCTCGGCGGGGCGTCGCCACGTATTCGTAGTGCAGATACCACCACGCATTCTGCAACAGCAGACTCACCACGACGTACAGCAGTCTCACTGTCCCGTCTCGCGTCGTTGTCGTCGCTATCGCTTGCTCGGACAAGCGATAGCTCGACTCGATACCGAAGCGTTTTGCTCTGTAGGATCGCTAGGCCGCACTGGAATTGAGCTTGATCAGATACTTAATAACATTTCCAGATAGATCCACAATTCTCCTCAAAAAACATCGGCTTCATTCAGATACAGTCTCTTGTCCACAGTCTCTCAACAGTTACTCACCGGTTACATCACGCCCGGCTCAACCCGGATCACTCGAAAAGCGCCGCAGTCTAGCGACCCTACAGAGCAGAGATCTTCGACATAGAGCATCGGCGGTTTCCCGCTTCATCTCCCTAGTTCTAATGGTCGAAACCGACGCTATACAGCGATTCACCAAAGCCATTTTGACTGTTGATCGGGTGTCATAGAAAGTTGGCACACCCACCTTCTTACCTTCCTGATCACTCAGGACAGTCGAAAGCGGGATCGGTCATTACAGGATGTCCATGACTTCATTCACTTCCTTGAATCTGTGTAACCGTTAGTATATAGCACCACACTCCTTACACGGAACTTGGAAATTCATTTCAGATGATCCTCTGGTATGGTCTGAAATACTATCACCACACGTGCATTCGAGTTCAAATTCCATGGGAGGTCACGCTTATTGTGTGATTACGAGGTAAAGCTGTCCTGAAAGGCGTTCTGAAGTTTCGAGGTGAACTCTGTGACCTGGGAAAGTTCGGCTTCAAGCTCTGCAAACCGGTCTTCGAGATCGTCGTCGGGCAACTGATCGTCGAGAACTGCGATCTCCTCTGACAAATCTCTTACGTTTTGTTCCAGTGAGTCCAACTCAGCCGAGACAGATTCAACTTCGGATTTGACTGTTTGGAGGTCGTCACGGAGGTCGGTCACCTCGCTCTCCTGGTGACTCACTGCTGACTCAAGCGATGCAGTGTCATTTTCGACTGTATCAAGACGCTCGCCGAACGAGTCAATGATCTCTCGACCTGACCCATTCTCGTCGATAAACTCTTCGAGAGCGCCCGTATACGCTCTGAGATCTGCGAATTCGCGTTGAAGCTGTCTAATACGTGCGTCCATACTTCCGGAGTTGTGCTGGGTCGAACCGAATCGTTGGTCTAAGTACTCGAAACTCCTCTCGGAGCCACGCCCTGATTCCAGTTCTGCGGCGAGCTGATCAACTAGAGAGCCGTCTTCGCTCTGGTCGGTAGCACTGTCTGGATCTGGTGTGTTCACTATAGATTGCTCCGGTCCGTCCGCATGAGTCGGTTTGAGAGGGGTTTCGGCTTCTGTTCCGTGCTGGGGTTGGTCAGCCGACTCTCCCGTTGCTGACCCTGTTTTGTGAGACTCCTGGTATTCCTGCCCATCTCTGGGTTCGTTTGAGTGATGGTTCGTATCAGTAGCCTCGTCTGGCCGGCGAGGTCCTTCGACAGGTGAAACAGAGAATTCTGTCGGAGCGGCCGCCAACTCCTCAATGTCGACTGCTGCAGAGGGGCGCAACGCGTAAGTAACGGTACGCTCGGATTCCGGTTCCAGTTCGATATCAAGCACGAGTTCGCCGTCTACAACTTCGTACTGCTCCGGTTCGTAGTTAGTGTGAAACCCCAGTTGGTGTCTTTCAAGTGGCTTCGAAACGGATTCGGTGACTTCGACGGTCACTGGATCAGTCGATTCTGATGTAAACTCGTACACCACCGATGAGAAGTCATACTCCTCTTCCTCGATACGTTTCTCTAATTCTACCCCATCCCTGTGTTCCACGGTAGTAGCGTCCATGTGTCTGATCTGGTTTGTTGATACGCGCTCGTGTTCTTCCAGTCGTGTTGTTACTCGTCCGTAGTCCGCTCAGTTCCGTCTTCCAGAGACGCTCGTAGCTCGTCGATTTGGCGTTCGAGCCGGTGATACTCGTCATTTTGCCACAGTTCCTCGGTATCCAACTCTGCTTCCAGGACGTTGCGCTTGAGCCGTTTCTGGCTGAGTTTGTATTCAACGTCCATCTTTACAATACGAAATTGGCATTGGATGGTTAAAACAGTCTAGTTGCTATTTCTCATTCTGAAACTAGTTCCCCACACCCTGACTAATTTAGCCACGTACTGGCTATTTCTCAGTAGTTCATATGGGCGAGGCGAGTTAGGTGGGGGTCGTTAGCGAATCGGTGTGCGAAAAACATCGACAGCCATTTTCACCAGTTTCAGTAATGATACGGCCCACGCCGTTTGGTGTATACTCATGTTGCGTTCCGTTCAATTCGCATGCCTACGGAGTAGATGAATTATCGCTAGCAGTCCTGAAATCAACCACGTCGTGAACTGTTCTATGACACCCTGTATTGGATCAAAAACCCGCTTCAGCCTTGTTCCAAAATGACAATTTTTTCCATTCCTCGCTCGTATCGAGGTGTTCGAAGCACCCTCGAGAGCGCGATCCGAAAGAGAAAAATACGCTCCACGCCTTTCAGACCCGCTTCGGGACAGGTATCACCACGAAGTAATCTCTCGAAGCATCATTACCACTCCGCGACACTGCCGTCTTCGTGCCGCCAGGTCGGCAAGAGTCGGGGTTTCGATTCGGCACGCTCCCGCACGGTGGCCTCGTCGATGTCGAGACCGAGCCCCGGACCCGCCGGCAGGTCGACAAACCCCCCATCGGAGACGTCAAAAATCGACGTGTCATTCAGATAGTCAAGCATGTCCCGTCGGCCTTCGGAAAGAAGCGTCTGTTCCTGGAGGACAGCTGTGTAAGCCTGAGCATCGACGTGGAGACAGGACGCCAGGGCGACGGGTCCGATAGCACAGTGAGGGACGACTGCGATATCGTAGGCTTCGGCCATGTCCGCGATACACCGCATCTCCGTGATCCCTCCGCAGTGAGCGACGTCCGGCTGGATCACATCAACAATTCCGGCTTCGAACACTCGCTTGAAATCCCATCGAGAATAGAGTCGCTCGCCGGTCGCTATCGGGACCGTGGTGTGAGTGGCTACCTCCGGCAGCACATCGTTGTGTTCCGGCGTAACGACTTCTTCGTAGAACATCGGATCATACTCCTCGAGCGCAGCCGCGAGTCGCGGGGCGAGCGCACGTGACACGCGTCCGTGAAAGTCGAGTCCGATGTCGACCTCGGGACCAGCGACCTCTCTGATCGCCGCCAATCGCTCGCTGGCCCGCTCGATTGTGGCCGGGGTCCCCAAGCGGCGCGTTCGATTCGTCGGCGACGTCTTCACGGCGACGAACCCGCGTTCGAGAGCCGATTCGGTACTCTCGCGGAGTTGTTCCAGCGTCTCTCCTCCCACGTGATGATACAGTCGGATCCTGTCGCGGACTTTCCCACCGAGCAGTTCGTACACCGGTGCGTCGTAATACTTCCCCTTGATGTCCCACAGCGCCATGTCGATGCCCGAGATAGCACCCATCAACAGCGGTCCGCCGCGGGAGAAACTCTGCCTGTACATCGCCTCCCAGTGGTCGCGGATGGGAAGGGGGTCGGCCCCGTCGAGGTAGCCGTCCATCAGCTCTTCGACGGCCGCAGCCGTCGCGCGTGCGCGACCCTCGATGAGAGGCTCTCCCCATCCGACCAGACCGGTATCAGTCTCGATGCGAAGGAACTGTGTTCGCGACGGCAACTGGAACACGTCCCAATCTATTATCTCCATGGACACCCGTGAATAGCGGTCAGACTTAATTCCCCTGGCCGGTGAGTCGGGAGTACGGCACGTCGGTTCGCCGGGCCGGCCCGGAATTCGTCGTCCGGAACAGCACATCGAGGGGAGCGCACGCGAGTCGGCGAGTTGATCTCCCCCGAGAGGGGCAACTCAGGCCCCACATCTCGCCAGACGCCGCGACCTGGCCCCGACGGAGGTGACAACTTGCCGTGTGCGGTCGACCGATCCGGCCCCACGTCGACGACCCGCCCGACTTCGCGCCGGCCCAAGCACCGTTTCATACTGCCGGCTGTACGTCTGTGAAGGTTTTTGGCACCGCGTGGGGGCGAATATCTTAACGAAGTTACAGCCGGCAGTATCAGCGGAAATGAACGTCGGCGAAATCGAGTATCGCGCTCCAATACCCGCTATCGAGCGTATGACCCGTCTCGCGCCGATACTGAAGTAGAGAACCAGCAGTGTCGGGAGTGATCTCGGCGTCGCCGTACAGCAGTCCGTCTCCGACGAGTCCGCGACTGTCGAGAACATCGTAAACTGGAGCAGCCGCCCGAACGGCATCGTACGCCCTTCCGGGGTTCGCCCAGTAATCCCGGGCGCCTTCGGTGTCGATGAGCGGGCGCGGCGCGACGAGAGCGAGAAGTTGGTGTTGGTCGACCGGGAGACGCACCGGTCGGCCGGCAAAGGCCGGAAAGAGGTCGTTGAACCAGTGAGGGAACGCCTCGTTGATCGCCGCGACCGTCTCCTGAGAGTTGTCCCGGCTCAAAGCGCCCCCGCCGGTCCCGGACTGGTGAGGAGCGACGAGGTCGATCCGGTCGTCGAGCGCCCCCGCCAGCAGCGCCGCCTTCCCGCGTCGCGAGTGGCCGGTGACCGCGATCGCGTCGTCGCGTACCCGATCCGCCCGTTCGAGATACGTGACCGCATGGTGGATACCCCAGGCCCACGCCGCGAGGGTACCCGGTCGGGTCGCCGCCGTCCCCGGACACTCCTCGCAGTACGGGTGGATCCCCTCAGTGAAGTCGTCGCGATCCGGGTCGACGTCCGCGTGGTGGAACGTGGCGAACCCGTATCCGCGGTCGAGGAGTCGGTCCAGACACCAACCGTCCCGGTACGATCCGCGCCGGTCGACACCGAACCGGTCCCCGCTGTCGGTGATGGTGATCGAGTCGTCGGTCGCGACCGCGTGGTTCCCCCGCCGATTCACCGCGAGGAACACCGGTGCGGTGTCCGCCCCCGCGGGGACGACGTGTAGCAGGTCGATAGTCGGCGCGTCCGACGGGAACTCGCCGAACGCTATCGCGATTTCGTAGAGCGTTCCACGACCGTTCACCACCTCGCCTCGGTTCTCGACGTCGACGGATATTGGCGACCGGGACGGGAGGTATCCGTAGACGTAATGCTGGAAGAGTTGCTTCAGTTCGGGCCGTCGCACGTCTCGCCACTCCTCGGCCGTCCCGACTCGCTTCCCGTCGAACGTCACGAGCGGATCGGGAAGTTCCGACCGTTCCGGAAGTTCCGACGGCCGCGTGAGGTCGACTCTCGGGATGGGTCCGTTCACGCTTGGCGACACAGCACAGCGGTACAAAGGTCTACTGTCCGACTCGCCACCGGAACCGGGGTCGCCACCAGAGCCGGCGACCGACACGGAGAAACGAAGAGTTGACCACAACATTCATCAGCCGAGAACACGCGGGTCGGACCGCTGATCATGACTCGTTCAGTCGCGTTCGTTGGAACTGGTCCAGACCCCGACAATACCGTCGGCGGTGAGAGCTTCGCGATGGCGTACAGACACGCGGCGGGTTACCGAACGATCGAGGACTGTGAGCTCGAGGCGTGTGCCGACCTCGTGCGGGAAAACGCGGAGGCGTTCGCCGAACAGCACGATATCGGAGAGGGAAGCGTCTACCGAGACTACGAGGCGATGGTCGCCGACGTCGAACCCGACATCGTGAGCGTCTGTACGCCAGTCCCGACACACGCCTCGATCGTCGTCAACCTCGTCCGGAGCGGCGTCGTCGACGCCGTCCACTGCGAAAAACCGATGGCGCATACCTGGGGCGACGCTCGCCACATGGCGCAGCAAGCGGACCGGTTCGACGTGCAACTCACGTTCAACCACCAGCGGCGGTTCTCGGACCCCTGGCGACGTGCGAAGGAACTGCTCGCAGACGGCGAGATAGGGACCCTCGAGCGCGTCGAGATGGGCGGGTCGAACTTCTTCGACCACGGGACCCACTACGTCGACCTCTGTAACTTCTACGCGGGCGAGAGCCCGGTCGAGTGGGTGATCGGTCAGTTCGATTACCGGGACGAAGACGTCCGATACGGCGTCCACAACGAGAACCACATGCTGGCCTCGTGGAAGTACGCGAACGGGGTCGACGGGTTCGCGTCGACCGGCGTCGGGCGTGACGTCGTCGGAGCAGCGCATCGACTCGTCGGGACGAACGGACAGATCGAAGTCAAACCCTCGGACGCCCCGGAAACCCCCCTTCGCATTCGTCGCGCAGGGGACCCGTCCTGGGAGCGGATCCTGACAGACGACACCAACGCGATCCACGAGAACGTCCGGCACGTCGTCGACTGTCTCGGGAGCGACACGGAACCGGAAACCGGAGCCCGAAACGCTCTCAGCGCGACGGAGGTGATCTTCGCGGCGTACGAATCCGCCCGGCGCCGTGGACGCGTCGACCTGCCCCTCGAGGTCGAAGACCACCCGCTCGAGAGCCTCGTCGACTCCGGAGACGTAGCTCCCTTCGATCCGACCGAGTGAGTGCTCCGAGGAGAGGCTTACACGTTCGGTCGGGCGACGTCACCGATCCACAACCCCAGACATCTCGTTTATCACTCAGACCCGACACGGTTAGAAACCGCGCCTCGGGACGGCCCCCCTCTCCGCACCGTCGGCGTTCCATTTTGCTACTGCAGAGGACGTCCAGCATTACTCAGATAGGGAGAAGCGATTCGCAATCGCCTGTACCATTTTTCAATACTTTTCAATAATACGGAACTGAAGGGTCATATCGGCAAGCAAGACCGAGTTTTACAGTAATAACGGATAGTATCTGGTATGAGTGGATATACTTGAATATTTGATGGAGGTCTGGGCCGTATTACTCGCACAGGCGTTCCGAAATACGAGTTCGCCGCATACGATTACATTATTAGTACCGTAATTCTATATCGTGAGTCGGCTGTGTCGCCTGACCGCCTAAAAGAGACGTGACTTAGAAGTCAGTTCCCCAACTACGAGGATCCAGGAGATCGAGTAACTGCTCTCTTTCCGGGTGAGTCGCTAAAATCGCGGATTTCTATCGGCCCTGGCCAGACCTAATAATGAACGCCCCTACAGAATTATCCCCTAGCGTCATCATAGTGCTATATCCGGCGGCACACGCTCGTTCCAGACGGTCGTTTCCAGAAGAGTCGGCTCCTGGCGGATTTTACTGGATCGGCAGACATCCGACGACTACGTCTCGGTTGCCAGTCGCCTGGCCCCACGCAGTCTGCACGATCAGACGACGGCTGCTACTCTAACACCATAACTCGCAAGTCGTTGACGTTCGTTCCGGTCTGTCCGGTACGGACCAACGCGTCCCGTCGACCGAGGAAGGTAGCTGCGTCGTTGTTGGCCAGCGCGTTCCGGGCGGTTGCGGCCGACTCCACGTCCGGGACGGTGTGAGCGTCGACCAGCGCGCCGGCCGCGTCGGTCCCGCCGTCTCTACCGTCCGTGTCGACGGCTCCGAGGACCGCTCCCTCTGGCAGTTCCAGCGCGGCGCGGAGCGCGAACTCCTGATTCGGGCCTCCGGACCCATCACCCCGGAGCGTGACAGTCGTCTCTCCGGCCGACATAACTGCGGCTGGCGGCTCGACCGGATTTCCGGACGCCAGGGCCTCCTCCGCGACCGCCGCGTGCGCCAGCCCCTGTTCGCGTGCCTCGCCGCGCACCCGGGAGGAGAGAACCGCGTCCTCGTAGCCCGCCTCGACGGCCACCTCGCGAGCACTGTCGATAGCAGTCCACGCGTCCGCGAGGACGTGGGAGTCGACGTGCGAAAAGTCGACCGCCGGTCCAGGAGTCTCGTCGAGTTCCCCGCTTTCGCCCGCTTTCAGATGGGACCGGACAGCCGCGGGGACGGCGACGTCGTGTCGGTCGAGGACCGACAGAGCGTCGGCGTAGGTCGTCGGATCAGGTTCGGTCGGGCCGCTGGCTATCGTCGACAGGTCGTTTCCGATGACGTCACTGAAAACGAGTGTGACGACGGTGGCGGGCGCGGCGGCGGTCGCGAGTTGCCCCCCCTTGATCGCCGAGCAATGCTTGCGGACGGCGTTTATCTCCTCGATCGCCGCGCCGCTCTCGATGAGGCCCTCGGTCGTTGCTCGGACGTGCTCGAGCGTGAGAGACCCGGCTGGTGCCGGAAGGAGCGCACTTCCCCCACCGGAAACGAGTGCGACTACGAGCGTCTGATCGTCCGCGCCGAGCGCCCGCTGGAGGACCCGACGGGCCCCGGATTCGGCCGCTTCGTCGGGGACCGGGTGCGACCCCTCGACGACGTCGATCCGGTCAGCCGGTACCGGGTCGTCGGTCACGACGATCCCGTCGTCGACGGCATCACCGAGTCGGGCTTCGATCTCGGCGGCGACGGCTCCCGCGGCGTTCCCTCCGCCGAGTAGCACCACTTCCCGATAGTCATCGAGAGAGTAGCTCGAACCCGCGACTCCGAGTCGGTCCCCGGACAGCGAGAGTTCGTCGGCGAGGACGCGCTCGGGTCGAGCGGCCTCGATTCCGGCCACGAGACAGTCCAGGACCACCTCGTGTTTCCGTGTTCTCCCGATCGAATCGAAATTACTGACACATACCATCGTTCGGTCGAGTATCGGTGATGCGTATATTTCAAGGTATGTTGTATCAGTCGTCCCGGGCCGAACCGTAGCCCGCGCGGCGAGCGGGGGCGGCCGAGGCGCGGGTTCGGCAACGGAAGTTTCTTTATCGACACGGATATGAAGCGATCGCATGTCTCCGATACGGTACGGAGTAATCGGTTGTGCGGGAGTCGGAACGACGCACGCGGAGGGCGTGCACGCAGCGGACGGAGCAGAACTGGTCGCGTGTGCGGACATCGACCCCGACGCGGCACGCGGATTCGCTGACGAATACCGTGTTCCTGCTTGGTACGAGGACGTAACGGAGATGATTCGGGAGAGCGGCGTCGACGCGGTGAGCGTCTGTACGCCCAGCGGTACACACGCGGACGTGACCGTCGAGGCCGCGGAAGCCGGGGTACACGTCCTCTGTGAGAAGCCGCTGGACGTCTACGCGGACCGGATGGACCGGATGATCACCGCCTGCGACCGGGCCGGTGTGACGCTGGCCGGCGTCTTCCAGCGACGGTTTCAGCCCGCGGTCCGACGCGCGAAGCGAGCCGTCGAAACGGGCGAACTGGGCGAACTCGTCGTCGCAGACGCCGCGACTAAGTGGTTCCGTTCGGACGAGTACTACGAGCGATGGGGGTAGCGCGGTACCCGTGACATGGACGGCGGGGTGATGCTCAACCAGGCAGTCCACGATATCGACTGTCTCCAGTGGTTGCTCGGCGGCGTCGACGAGGTCAGGGCGTCGCTCGGCTATCGCCACCGCGATATCGAGTGCGAATCGGCAGCCGTCCTGTCGCTCCGAACCGAGACCGGAGCCGTCGGGTCCGTCTCCGCGACGACCGCGACGAAGGGCGGTCGAGACCGGATCGACCTCAACGGGACAGAAGGGTCGCTCGGGCTTTCGGACACCGGCATCAGCTACTTCGAAACCGGGACCGGCGAAGAGAGCTACTACGGCGCCGAAACAGAGTCGCGGGACGTCGACGAGGAAGCGCTCGAAAGGGCCGAGGGGCACGCCGCCGTCGTGCGGGACTTCGTCGACGCGCTCCGGGAAGGGCGCGAACCCGCCGTTCCCGGTCGAGCGGCCCGTTCGGCCGTCGACGTCGTCCTCGCCGCGTACGCGTCAGACGAGCGCGGCGAGGCGGTCTCGGTCGCAGACGTGCGCGCCGGCCAGGTGCCCGAAGCTAGGTCGGGCAGTGGAGAGGCCGGACCGAGGTCAGAGTGAGTTTCACGGCCGTGTGGCGAGTGGCTGGTCGAGACGGTCAGCAGAGGACAAAGCGGTTCCGAACGAGATTGACTGTCAGTTCGGGGCGACGACTGTCAGCCGCGCGGTCCGTGACCCGAGTCGGAGTGTGAACGTCCCCGGTTCGACGACTCGCTCACCGTCGGAGCGGGTCACAGCCAGGTCTCGCGGGCGGACAACAAAGGAGACGCGCGCCGTCTCGCCGGGGTCGAGATTCACGCGGTCGAAACCGACGAGCCGCCGTTCGGGAGTGATGACAGAACTCGTCAGGTCTCGAAGGTAGCAATCGATGGTCGTCGCACCGGACCGATCGCCTGTATTTTCGACCGCGACAGAGACCCTCCGGGACGCGTCGCGGTCGGCGGCCACCGGTTCGACGACGAGGTCTCGATACGCGAATTCCGTATAGCTGAGACCGTGCCCGAACGGATACAGCGGGTCGTACGAGGGGCCCTGCCCCTCCCGCCCGAGTACCTTCGGATGGGAGAGATGGTTGAACCGCTGGGGTAACTGCCCCTCCGAACGCGGCCAAGATATCGGCAGCGCGCCCGAGGGGTTTCGGTCGCCGAACAGCGTCTGCGCTATCGCGGTCCCCCCCGCTGAGCCGGGGTAGAAAGCCGCCAGGACGCTCCCGACCAGGTCTAGACCGTCGCCGACGATCACGGGGCGACCCGTCGAGAGCACGAGTACGGTCGGCGTCCCGGTCTCGGCGACCGCCTCGAGGAGAGTTCGCTGTGCCGAGGGGAGTTCGAGGGTCGTCCGGTTCGGGAACTCGTCGACGTCGCCGGCCGTCGGTGACAGCCCGTAGTCGTGCAGGTACTGGGGTTCGCCGAGCGCGACGACGGCGGCGTCCGCGCTCGCGGCCGTCCGCACCGCATCATCGATGTCCGACCGTTCGCGGATGCTAGCTCCCTGTTCGTACGAGACGGTCGTGCCAGCCGGCGCCGCTGTCCGTAGCGCGTCGCGGAGGGTTGTTCCCCGCTCGCTGTCCTGTCTGCTCCACCCACCGAGGAGGGTATCGACGTCGTCGCCGACCGGACCGACGAGCGCGACCTCGTCGGGCCCATCGAAGGGAAGTAACCCGTCGTTTTCCAGGAGGACGAGCGACTTGGCTGCGCTCTCGAGTGCCAGCGCATGGTCTGCCGGCCGCTCGTGGATCTCGACCGCTCGGTCGACGTCGACGTACGGGTCCTCGAAGAGGCCGAGATCGAACTTCGCACGGAGGACCGGCCGGACACTTCGGTTGAGCCGCTCCTCGGAGATGTCGCCTCCGTCCACGAGCGAGAGCAGGTGGCCGGCGTAGCTCTCGCCGGGGGCGCCGTTGAGCCAGGCGTCGATACCGGCGCGAGCGGCGAGGCGGACTGCGTCGGCCTGAGACTCGGCGATTCCGTGGCCGTCGGCTAACATATCGACGCCGTTGTAATCGGCGACGACGAACCCGTCGAACCCCAACGTCTCGCGGAGGAGCGTCTCGAGGTACCGCTCGGATCCGTGAACCGGCTCCCCGTCGATCGAGTTGTAACAGGCCATCACGGCGTCAGCGCCCGCTTCGATAGCCGCCTCGAACGGCGGCAGGAAGTAGTTGTACAGCGCGTGTCGAGAGATCTCGACGACCGCAGCGTCCTCGCCTCGGACCGGTGAACCGTAGGCCGGGAAGTGCTTCGCCGTCGCGAGGACGGAGCCGTCGTCGCCGGGTCCGTTGCCGCGGTAACCGTGAACTTTTGCCGCGCTCAGTCGCGCAGTGAGATACGGACTCTCACCGAACGTCTCGAAGAGTCGTCCCCAGCGGGGTTCGGGACCCAGATCGCAGACGGGGTCGTAGTTCTGGTGAGCGCCCAGTGCGTCTAACGCGTCCGCCGTCGCACTCGAGAGAGACTCGACGAGTTGCTCGTCGCGCGTCGCCGCCATTCCGAGCGGATGGGGGTAAACCGGCGCCCGCTGCATGTACGCGTTCCCGTGAACCGCGTTGCAGGTCACCAACAGCGGGATCCCCAGCCGGGTCTCCGAAACAGCGTACCGCTGGAGTTCGTTGAGCATCAAAGCGACCGCACGGGGGTCATCCGGTGCCCGCGTCCGTCCGAACGGGGACACCTGCCCGAGCGCGTGCGTCTCTATCTCCGATTTCACCTCGTCGATGATGTCTTCGACCGGTCCTTTCTTCGGACTCACAAGCAGTTGCCCCACTTTCTCTTCGGGCGTCATGCGGTCCAACAGGTCGTCGACGCGTGTCTCAGTCGAACGATCGGACTGTCGGTACGGGGGAGTGTCTGCGTCTGTCATCGATGTGTCGTGTGGGGTACAGGAGTGAAGGTTTTATATGTCCCGTTCTCACGGATACGCGCACCACGGCCCGGCTCTGTGCGAGACGTTCCTGGCCTCATACGAGGGGCACTTTTCCCTCGAACGCCAGATTCACCCACCGCGGTCTACGCACCCGACCGGGCGGGCGTTTTCCGACAGGTCCGCTATGATCTCCTCGCCCGCGTTTCGCAGTCGCGCAACTGCGTCAGGGTTGTCGGCTGCGACGTCGTACTCCTCCTCGACGTCCGTATGAAGGTCGTACAGTTCCCCGGATTCGAGATGGAGCTTCCACCCCTCGGCGTCTCTGACGGCACCCGGTTGGCCTTCAAAGTCTTGGTAGAGGTAATAGTCGTGAGGAGAGGCGGCGTCCTCCGGTTCGAACAGGAGTTCCCGAGCGTCCTCCCCGTCTATCTTCCGGCCTCCCGGCGGCGTCGTCCCGGCGAGCGCCGCGAACGTCGGTAACATGTCCATCGCCGTCACCAGTTCGTCACAGACACTTCCCGCGGGGATTTCCCCGGGCCAGCGGGCTATCGCCGGAACGCGGGGTCCGCCTTCGTCGACGTCGAACTTGCCGCCAGCGAGTCGTCCGGCGCTCCCGCCGTCGATCCCCTTGTCCAGCCAGGGACCGTTGTCCGAGGCGAAGACGACGAGCGTCTCGTCGGCGATCCCCAGTCGGTCGAGCGTCTCGAGGATCCGCCCGACGCTCCAGTCTATCTCTTCGACGACGTCCCCGTAGTCTCCGCGCTTGGAGACGTCCGAAAACGTCTCCGAGGTCTCGAGCGGGACGTGCGGCATCGTATGTGGGAGGTAACAGAAGAAGGGGCCGTCACGGTTCCGTTCGATGAACTCGACGGCCTCCTCGGTGTAGCGTCTCGTCAGCGTCGTCTGTTCAGCTGGCGCCTCCACCGTTTCCGCATCCCGCATGAGTGGTAACTCCCGGTACTCCCCGCCGCTCTGTGCCGCGCCCATGTCATTCGAGTACGGGACGCCGAAGTAGCTGTCGAAGCCGTGGTCGGTCGGCAGGAACGGCTCCGTATCGCCGAGATGCCACTTCCCGATACAGGTCGTGGCGTACCCCGCTTCGCTGAGCAGGTCAGCGATCGTCACTTCGTCGGGATGGAGACCCTCGTCGTCGCCGGGGAACAGGACCCCTTCCTCGAGTCCGACACGGGTCGGATAGCTCCCGGTCATCAGGGCCGCACGTGAGGGCGTACAGACCGGTGCACCGGCGTAGAAACTCGTAAACTTCGCCCCTTCGGAAGCCATCCGGTCGAGGTTCGGCGTCGATATGTAGGGCGATCCGAAACAGCCGACGTCCCCGTACCCCTGGTCGTCGGTAAAGACGAGGACTATATTCGGTCGATTCGACGGCATACGCCCCGATCAGGTCCCTCGATAAAAAGCGTTAATACTGCGTCTCATCACCGAGTCCGCGGGTCGAACGAGGAGGAATCCTGCGAAAGCGTTTTGATCATGCGCGGGGCACCGGTCCACGACCACACAGTAACCCGAATCCGCCGCCGACGAGAACGAGGGGTCAGCGGGTGCTCGTACGTGTTCAGAAGTGGGAAACAGCGAATCGGGTGCCAGCCAGACCTGTGTACTGCCAGCAGAGAAGCCTACGTATTGATTGCCAGTCTCTGTGAATACGAACCCTGAGGGAGGTCTCGAAACAAATCCCGTCGAAGAGACTTGTGACTACCATCGACGAAATCAGGGTTCTCGAAAGGGAACGGGTAATCAGATTCGCCCGGTAGTTCGACACCGGGTGTCAGCTAGAGAATTCGCGGCGATACCGGGAATCGATTAATAAATCGGATCACCAGGCGACGGAAGACTATCGTCGGTTTCGGCTTGCCACGCTCTCAGGTGGTCTCTCATCTCTTCCAGTTCGGTCTCGTACGCGGGATTGTCGACCAGATTCTGCGTCTCGGCGGGATCGAGCGAAAGGTCGTACAGTTCGTCCCGGAGGCCGGGATTGTAGCCGTATTTGAGGTCGTTCGTTCGGATCGTTCGTTGCGAGTGTGAGATCCCGCCGAGTCCGTGAAACTCCATCCCGACAGCGTCGCGCCACTCGGTTCCGTCGTCTTCGAGAAGTGTATACAACGACTGGCCGTACCGGTCTGTCGTATCGGCGTCGATCGATGCGGCTTCGAGAAACGTCGGATACAGGTCGAGAAGAGAGACGAGTTCCGAACGCGTCGTGTTCTTCCACTGGCCGTCCGGGAAGCGGACGATAAGTGGCACGTTCATGATCTCCTCGAAGTGATGGAAGCCTTTGTCGACCAGCCCGCCGTGGCTTCCGAGTGTTTCCCCGTGGTCCGCTGCGAACACGACGAGCGTCTCGGCGGCGAGCCCGCTCGTCTCCAGGTACTCGAGAATCCGCCCGATCTGTGAATCGATCATCGCCGCGAACGCGTAGTAGTGACGAACGACTTCTGCCCACTCTTCCCAGGCCGCTGTCTGGGCACGCTCCGAGAGGCGGTTGTGATGAACACCGGGGATATCCTCCGCGGGCCAGTCAGCAGTGGGCCAGGGAGGGATCTCGACGTCAGCGTACTGTTCGTAGAATTCCCGGGAGGGATAATAGGGTTCGTGCGGTCCCCAAAAGCTGTGCAACAGGCAGAACGGGCTGTCGCGATCCTGGAACTCTTCCAGCAGAGATATCGTGTGGTCGGCGAGATAGGCCGGGACAGTCGCCGACGTCGGGGCCTCGACAACGCCGGCTCTCCCGCCGGGATGGTCATCGAGCATATCGAACTCCAGCGTGTACCCCTGGTCGTCGAGATACTTTCGATACGGACCCGTTTGCCACCCCCCGTCGCCGTGTCCCGGGATATCGTGCCCCCGGAACCCGAGATCGCTCGGGACTCGCTGTGGGACGTCGACGCCGAAGACGTCGTCACTCGCGGGGCAGAGATGCCACTTGCCGGTATACCCGAGGTCGTACCCGGCGTCGTCGAGCCGACGTGGAAGCAGGTCGGGACGGTCCGGGACCGCGTGAATCGAACACCCCTCGTTTCCGGCGTTCTCTGTCATACCGTGATTGTGCGGGAACTCCCCCGTGAGTAGCGACGCCCTGCTCGGTGTACACACCGGACACGGACAGTACGCGTTTTCGAACCGGACGCCCTCTTCGGCGAGGGTGTCGAGAGAGGGGGTCCGACAGGGCGTATCGGCGTAACAACTCACTGCGTCGAGACGATGTTGGTCGGTCAGCAGGAACAGTATATTCTGGGCGTCCGGCATGCTTTCCAAGTCGAGACAGCTGATGATAAATTATTTGTAATCCATTCATTACTTTCTCGGCCGAGACGAGCAGAGAGCGATCACGAGAGGGCGTCGTGACACGAGGAGCGGAGAACACGACAGACAGGGGCGTCTACCGTCCACTGATGCCACGAGCCGTGAAGCGGCACCCAGTGACCGCGAGGCTGGAGAAGTTATTTATTCGAGCGACATAACGTAAAAGCGCTAAACAATGCCACCGGTAGAGACGATCCAGTTGATCAACCACTGTCACACCGATATCGGATACACACACGACCAACCGGTTCTGTGGGATCTACAGCGGCGCTTTATTGACGATGGCCTCGCGGTAGCGGAGCGGGACCTGGACAGAGACACTCGAGACGCCTTCCACTGGACGATCGAAACGACAGGACCGCTTTTGCGATGGCTCGAAACCGCCAGCGACGACCAGGTCGACCGGTTACAGCGACTCGAAGCGGCCGGTCGGATCGAGGTCACGGGAATGCTGGCGAACATCCCCCCCCTCTACGGGCCAGCGCAAACCGCCGAGACGCTCCGTCCGGTTGAGCGTCTCAGAGAGGAGTACGGGTTCGATATTCGCTTTGCCATGAACTGCGACGTCAACGGCCAGAACTGGCCGGTCGCGGACGCACTTCTCGACGCCGGGATCGAAGGCCTCTCCATGGCCATCAATGAACACTTCGGCGGGGCACCGCTCGACCGACCGGAGGTGTTCAAGTGGGAGGCACCGAGCGGGCGGGAACTGCTGACGCTGAATGGCTATCACTATTCGACCGGACACCAGCTGGGAATCGGGCGAGACGTCGACGAGTTCCGGGACAAGTGGTGGCCTCGGGTCGAGCACCGACTCGAGGCGGTGGAGTATCCACTGTCGAAACTACTCGTGCAGAGTTATCATCCGTTCGGAGACAACGGTCCCGCCTACGGCGAGTTCTCGTCGTTCGTTCGAGACTGGAACGACCAGCAAGCGGTCGAAGACGGGGAACTGCCGGCGATCGAGATGGCGACCCCGGCCGACTGGTGGGAACACGTTCGATCGAACACGGACGCCCTAGAGACCTACCGGGGAGACTGGACGGACTTCTGGAACTTCGGGAGCATTAGTAGTGCCCGCGAACAAGCGATCAACCGCGAGAACCGGCGTCGTCTGCTGACGGCCGACGCTCTCGAAGCGGCACTCGGTGCGTTCGGGGCTGCCGACCACCGGCGCGAACCGACTCGGCGATCAGCCCCGGAAACGCGTGACCAGGCATGGTGGGCCACCCACTTCTTCGACGAACACACGTGGGGTTCGGATACGTCAGTCAGCGTTCCGGGAGGTGAGGACGCGGCGAGTCAGTGGAACCACAAGGCCAACTACGCCTACGACGGGCGAAGTCTGAGCCTGATGCGGCAACGTGACGGCCTCGCCGAACTCGCACGGCGGGTCCGCGGGAGGGCGACCAATGAGTGACGGGCTCTTCTTGTTCAATCCCCTTCCGTGGGAACGAGACATATCCGGTCCGGTGGCCCACCACGTGGTGAACCCGCGTGGCGTCCCGGGCGACGAGACCGCGGGACGACACTTCCAAGACCGTGATAGAGAGCGCAGGGACACGAGCGGGTTTACCGACAGCGAGGACCGCGCCTCGTTCTTCGACCTCGATTCGTACTACCTCCCGTCGACGACTGTCCCAGGATACGGATGGACGACCGTCTCGCAAGAGGACCTGCTCGCGCTCGAGAACCGGCCGTTCGACGAGCGGTCGACTGTCGAGACCACCAGACATCGACTGACCTTCGACCGCGAACACGGCGGGGTGACGAGTTGGTACGACCGACAGCTGAATCACGAGTGGGTCGACCTCAGTGCCGACTATCCACTAGGTGGATTCGTCCACGAGCGGGTCGTCGACGACGACACGGACCGTCCTCGCAAGCGGTTGTTCGACTACGGTCCCGAGGTGGACGACCGACACGCAGCCATCGCGGGCATCACTGACTCACCCAGAGGGTTCCAGCCGGACTGGCACGCACGCCGGACTGGGCCCGAGAGAGTCACGCGCCACCGGGTCTACGACCTCCCAGAGGGTTACGAGGTCCACCAGCGACTGGCGACACCGCAGCTCGAAACCGACGTTACGCTCCGGGTTACGATCCCGGAACGCGACGACACACTCATTTTCGATGCGCGGTGGGACATGGGTCTGCGAACCCATCCCGAGGCCACATACCTGGCGTTTCCGCTCGCACTCGATTCCCCCACGCCACGGATCGACGTTGGCGGTCAGGCGATGGAACCTGGCGCCGACCAACTTGCCGGGTCCGCCCACGATTACTACACTGTCCAACACTGGGCGGACCTCTCGGACAGGGAGCGAGGGGTGACCTTTGGCTGTCCGCTCAATCCGATGGTCCAGTTCGGTGACTTTCACTTCGCCGAGAATAGACAGACGTTCGAACTGGAACGACCCCTGTTTCTCGGATGGGTGACCAACAACTACTGGGATACGAACTTCCGGGCCCACCAGCCCGGCCGAGTTCACGCTCGGTACCACCTCTCGCCCCACGAAGCGTTCGACGAAGCGGCCGCCCATCGAGCCGGCATGGAAGCGACGCACACCGAGCCACTGGCTCAGACGCGTGCCGAACGATCAGTCGACGACCCGTTCCTGACACCTGATGGGCAGCTTCTCGATCTCCCCGAAGCTCCGGTTCTGGTCACCCACGTTCGCCCGGTCGATGCCGATACCGGTATCTTCCATCCGGGAATCGAAACCGAGTCCGACCGAGATGACGACATACTGGTCTCGCTCCGGAACGCGTCTGACGACGCTACCCGGGTAGCCATTACCCCAGGTGACATAGCAGTAGTTGCGGCCGCGCGAACAGACCCGACCGGAATGCAGGCGCTGGACGAACTCGAGACGCAGAGTGGCGGCGTCGAATTCAGGCTGGACGGGCGTGAGACTGCGACGGTCCGTCTCAACGTCGTTCCCCGCGAGTGATCGAAGACAGCCACCGGGGTTGTCACGAGCGCTCCTCTCGGAACGGGAGGTCCGTGGGCCGCCAACGCCCGGTGAACCGGAACCATATTATGAGGCGTGGTCGCATTTGCCAGTACCGATGTCGACTGAGCTTGGCCCAGGAGCCTGGTGCTGGTTCCAGGATCCCCGGTGCGTGACTGACGGCGAGTACACGTATGCCGGATGGGTCGAACCGGAGGGGGAGATCACGATCGCCCAACTCGATCACGGGACGAGAGAGTGGGATCTGAACCGCGGGATCGACGTCATCGACTACGACGACCACGGATCGCCTGCTCTTCACGTCCGTGAGGACGGTCGGGTACTCTTCATGTACATGGAGCACAACGCGGACCGGTTCCGCTACCGGGTTACGCGGGACCCCCACGATATCACCGCGTTGTTACCGGCCGAGAGCTTCGAGATTCCGGGTGGCGGGGGAAACTACCCCCAGTTCGTTGACACCGACGACGTACTCTACCTCTTCCATCGCGACGTCGGTGACGAGGATTCCCGCGACTGGTTCGTCAGGACATCTGAAGATGACGGCGAGTCCTGGAGCGGCCCGTCGAAGGTTGTCACGTTCGACGGCGGCTATTCGCTCTACATGCGTGTCTCTCTCGACAGGAACGACCGCGTGGACGTCGCCGCGACGCCCCACCCTCGCCCGAACGACGCGAGCCTCTTCCACGGCTACTTCGTGCCGTCCGAGGGCACCTGGTACACCAGCGACGGCGAACGCCTAGACCCTCCCTTCTACTACGAGGACCTCACCTGTGTCTGGGATGTCGAGGTGGAGGACCGAGACGCCTGGATCTGGGACATCAGGACGAACCGTGGCGACCCCGAGATCCTGTACACGACTGTCGCGACGGACGACGTCGAAGACCACCGGTATCAGTATTCGCGGTACGCGGACGGCGAGTGGCGGACAACCCCGATCGCCGATACGCGGCAGCTCGTCGCGAGGGCCACCGGTGGTCTCGAAGACCACTACAGCCCGGGGCTGTACTTCGACCACCAATCCTCCAGCGACCTGATTCTCGCGCGTGGTTCCCCCGAGACGGATACCGACGAGAACAATACCCGACGCGGCGTCGAACTGGAGCGGTGGCGGATCGGAGAGGACGGCGAACGGGTGGAACCGGTCGAAGCGATCACCGAGGACAGCACGACGAACCAGTTCCGTCCCGTGTCGCCGGTGCCCCGGGAAGCGGGTGACGAAAGCCCCATCGAGATAATGTGGATGCATGACCAGGCCGAGGACACCTACGTGTTCAATCAGTTCACTACCTCGATCCGGTCGGTAGAATCCGATCCCGAATAGCCGACAGACGTCTCCGTCCACCTCGTGGGCGAACCGGAAGTGATAATCCGGGCTGTCGACCGACGAGACTGCTATATACCGCGGCAGTATATTTTTATACCGAACCTGCCAATCTCCGGTGATGTTAGCGGAGTTCGATCACGAGTTTCCACCAGGAGACTGGACGGTCGACGAACTGGCGCGGACCTTCGACGCTGTCCCGACCGACCTCGCGTTACCGCGATACGACGATCCCTGGTGGGAACAAGCCCGTGCCCGACATGAAACCGCCCGGGAGAGTATCCGTCAGGCTGCCGAGACGGCGCGGAAAGAACCGTTCGATGTCGTGCGGGCCACGGACTACTTCGATGGGACGACCGGGAAGGAAACCCGCCGCACACGCCTCGCACTGTTCGCCCTCGCGGAGTGTTTCGAGCGGAACGGCGAATACGAGGATCTCGTTCTCGATTACGTGTGGGAGATCTGCCGAGAGGCGAACTGGGCGGCTCAGACGCTAGATCGCCGCGAGACAGGGGATCTTCCGCGCCCGGCGGCAGTCGAGGAGCGCCTCATCGACCTGCAAGCCGCCGACGCCGCCCAGCTCCTCGCCGAAGTCGAGTACGTCCTCGGCGACGAACTCCACCCCGCCATCGGGGAACGGGTCCGGGCCGAGGTCAAGCGGCGGGTTTTCGAACCGTTTCTGGCTCGGGACGACATCCACTGGATCGACCCACCGATGAACAACTGGACGCCGGTGTGCGTGAACGGAGTCCTCTCGCCGGCGCTGGCGTTGGTCGACGACCCGGAATACCTGGCCCGCATTACCGACCGCTGTCTCGAGAGTCTCGAGTATTATCTGGAAACACTCGACCACGACGGGGCGTCAGAGGAGGGGGTCGGTTACTGGAACCTGGCGATGCGGAACTACGTACAGGCAGCCCGCAATCTCGAGGCACGGACCGAGAGCGCCTACTCGCTGTTTTCGCCACCGATTGTCGGCGAAACCGCACGGTTCCCTATCAGAGCCGAACTCAGTCCCGGCCGATACCCTGCCTTCTCCGACGGCAGCGAGACGAACCAGCTTTCGCCACACGTAGGGTGGGCACTCGGAACCCGTTGCGACGTGGCCGCACTGATAGTGCGAGGGCAGGAGACGTTCGACGAGGCCTCGATCGCGGACGGGAACGTTTCGTTCTCGAACGCGTTGCGAGACCTCTACTGGGCCGGCGACGTCTCGGCCGAGCACGACCGTGGGGTCCCGCCCGAACGGGATTTCTTCGACGGACACGACTGGTGGTTTGCACGCGACGACCCGACTGACCCGGACGGCCTCTCCGTCGCGGTCAAGGGCGGAGACAACAACGAGAGCCACAACCACAACGACCTCGGGACCTTCGTGTTCCATTACAAACGGGAGTCGCTCCTGACCGACCTCGGGTCCGAATCGTATCACGACGAGTACTTCAGCCCGAAGCGATACGGGGACGTCGCCACCCGGTCGCTCGGTCACTCCGTCCCGTACGTCAACAGTTGCGAGCAGGTCGTCGGAGAGATCGCCGAACATCTCGACTTCCCCAACGAGCCCAGAGAGCCGGATCACGAACGCGCCGCGGTGGTAGTCGAGCGGGAAAACGGGACGGACATCGACCGTATCACGTACGAACTCGGCGATGCGTATCCCGCCGAGGCGGGGATACGATCGCTGACTCGGGAGTTCATGTTCCACCGTGGCACCCCTGGACACCTGGCGATCGAGGACGTCGGTGCGTTCTACGCAGACAGTGACAACACGCTCACGTCGATATTCGTTTCCTACCGGCAGATGGAGAGCGACGGCGACGACGTCATCGTGCTCGGCAACCGATCGAAAGCGAGGATCTCGGTAGATCGGTCGGAGGGACTGACCACGTCGGTCGAACACCTCCCCAATGCTGTCAACAGGTCCGATGTGTATCGAGCGCGGTTCAAACGCGGTGCGGACAGCGACGTGGTCCGGAACCAGATCGCGATCACGGTTGACAACGCCTGAGCGGTCGGGGCTACGAGACAACGGTCGGCACATCCGATGACTGCGGTAAGAGTTCCCAGTTGAAACCGGATCTCCCGGTGCGATATCACGACCGTACCAGGACGTGGATCAATCGTCCCGCCATGGACGGTCCGCCCACACGTCACCCCGGAAGTCGTCGTCGGTGTCTTCCATCCTGGCGAGCAGTCGGTCGTGGAGGTCGTCACGAACGTCGGCGTACTCGGGGTCGTTGATCCGATTGTGTAGTTCACCTGGGTCGGTCTCCAGGTCGTACAGTTCGTCGGTTTCGAGCATATTCACGACGAGTTTGTACTGTTCGGTCACCAGCGCCCGGACCGGGTAGAAGTCGGTGCCACTGTAGCTATGGTACTCGATCAGAGCGTCCTCGCGGTGGTCGGTTGTGGGGTCGCGCGCGTTTTCGAGGAAACTCCGTCCAACGAGGTCCGACGGTAGGTCACCGCCCGCCAGGTCAAGGAACGTGGGAAGCAGGTCGGTTTGAGAGACGAGCGCGTCCGAGACAGTTCCGGACGGGAGAGACGGGCCGCGCACGATGAGCGGAACGTTTGTCACCTCGTCATACATCTGGAAGCCCTTCGCGTCGACGCCATGGGCGCCGAGGTAGTGGCCGTGGTCGGAGGTGAACGCGAACACGCTCTCCGGGTGGTTCTCCTCGATCGCGTCGGCGATCCGTCCGATCTCGTCATCAATGAACGTCGACGCGGCGAAGTACAGCGGTCGATAGATCCCCCCCTCTTCCTCGGCATCTACAATAGAGTCGATGAATTGTCCGCCGGCGGCAAACTCCTCGGCCTCCTCTATTTGTCTGTCGGGTTTGCCGTGGGCGCGCAGGTCGTCGGGCGTCTCGTAGTTGTCGGGAAGAGGGTACCGCTCATCCCGATACATTTCACAGTAGGGCGGGGGACAGAGGCTCGGTTCGTGAGGTTCGTCGTAGGAGACGACCAGAAGGAACGGTTGATCGTCACCCCGAGCGTCCTCGATAAACTCGAGAGCACGGTCGGTGATCCGCCCGCCCCAGGTGTCCTCGCGGGTGATTCCGCGTTCGTGGATTTCGTCAATGTCGTTCTCGGCAACCCGAGTATCCATCCCGGAGCGATACCACTCCCAGAGGTCTTCACCGATATCTTCGCGGTAGTTCTGTCCGTCGTACCACCACTCGGGGTCGTAGCCGGGCGCAGCCTCGCCGGTCCCGAAATAGTCGCCATCGAGGTGCCACTTCCCGACGTAGGCCGTCCGGTACCCCTCCTGTCGGAGATAGTGCCCCATCGTCCGTACGCCCTTCTGCAGCCGGCGGTTGTTGGTCCAGGCGCCAGCAGCGTGAGAGTGCTTGCCCGAGAAGAGGCCAGCCCTTGAGGGCGTGCACGGGACTGCTGAAGCGTAGGTGTTGTCGAAGCGGACGCCTTGGTCGGCGATGTCGTCGATGTTCGGAGTTTCTGCGAAGCCTTCACCACACTCGCCGAGAGCGTTCCATCCCTGCGTATCGGTCATTACGAGGACGATGTTTGGTTTGTCGCTCACGCTCAGTGGTCATCTCGGGATTAAAATAAAACGTTGGGGGGACAGCGTTCCGATCGGATGCAGAACCTTCCAGTTCGTAGTGGGTGGGCACACGGCCGAGTGGCTGTCCATACCTTGATTGATACGTCGGCTCACTGGAACTCCGATACGCTCAACGAGCGTCGAAGGCGCGAGTAGGGAGGGGATACAGCGCCGTCGTAGAATCACTTCCACTGCAAGGCGGGGCTTTACTACCCATTCATACGGATTGCTGTAACTGTTTCCCGCGACGACCGCCCGATGCGGGCGGTCGATGCGGTAGTGACTTACAGCAGTCCGTATCAGGCAAAGATGGTAGTACGATTCTCACCACGTGTCGGATGGTCTTCAAGCACGACAAGAAGCGCGCACTGTCTGCTGTGATCAAGTGTTCAATCGGTAGGAGTGGGACACCCCGAACCACCCGTGAAGGGAACTCGCTCCTGGAGTCTGGAACCGCTCTGTCCACGGTCGATAGAGGTTCTGATGGTGAAACAGGAAGGCCTGTCCTCAACAAGCGAGGGGCGAGTAGCGCCGAGTGCGGTAGAGCAAGGTAGTTCACTCCTTGTTCCGCGTCATGTGCGGTATCGACCGTTCATCGGTCCGGGCGCCTCGCCCCTTTCCCCTCGTCATATCGGTATCCGTTTTTCAGTGTTTCAGGGGTCCTGATCGACGGGATAATTAGATTCCTCGGCTCGACTCAAGTCGCGCAGGTGTTCCGCAGCGGAGCGGAACTCGTCGTTGCGCCGGTCGAGCCACTCCTGGAGCCTGTCGTCAAGGTTTTCACGGATGTCGCGCGCCTCCTTTCGGAGCGCGAGGTTCTCCAACTGGTACGGATCTGCTTCGTTATCGTAGAGCAGCCACGGCGTGCCGTCGCGTAGCCGCACGTACGTGTACCGCTCGGTTCTGACGCCCCGCCACTCCGGGACCCCCTGGTCTTGCGCCTGGAGGTTCGGGACGGGAAGCGTCAGGAAGACCGAGTCCGGAACGTCTCCTTCCTCGCCCCGCATGACCGGCGCGTAGTCGCTACCCTCCATCTCCGTCGGCGGAGCGACGCCGGCCAACGAGAGCATCGTCGGAGCCATGTCGACGATACTGAAGACCGACTCCTCGACGGCACCGGCCGGTATTTGGTCGGGCCACCGAACGACAAACGGGACGTTGATCGATTCTTCCCACGGGACCTCCTTTTTCATGTATCCCTGCGAGAAGAGCATATCGCCGTGGTCGGACGTGTACACGACGATCGTGTCCTCGGCCAGTCCGGACTCGTCGAGGTAGTCGAGCAATCGGCCGAGTTGGTCGTCGAGTGCGGTGATGTGTGCGTAGTAGTTCGCGAGGGTCTCCCGCGCGTCGTCGAACCCTCGCTCGCGTGCGAACTCCGAGGTCGGTTCGACGTTCGGTCGCACCTCGATGTCGTCGGAGTCGTACAGGTCCCTGTACTCGTCCGGGACCTCGCCATAGGGCGCATGGGGCGGTGCCCAAGACAGGTAGAGACAGAACGGGGTCTCGGTGTTTTCGAGGAACTCCAGCGCGAGGTCAGTGTATCCGGCGGGCGCGTAGCCGTCGAACTCGATAGGCTCGGGGTCGTCGCGGTAGTACTCGGCGTCGAAGAAATCGTGCGAACAGTTGTACGCCGCCCAGAAGTCGTCGAAGCCCTGCCGTCGAGGCCCGGGAGGCGTGAACCCGTCCAGGGGTCGCCCGTCCAGGTGCCACTTGCCGACGTAACCGGTTCGATAGCCCGCGTCGTTGAACGCCTCACCGACGGACGGGACGGTCGTCGGGAGTTGCAATGGGTTACCGATGACGGTGTGTGACATCGGATACTGTCCGGTGAGGAGCGACGCACGACTCGGGCAACAGAGGGGCGTATTCGCGTACGTGTGTGGAAACGACGTCCCTTCCGCCGCGAGCCGATCCATGTTCGGTGTCCGGACGTCCGGGTTACCGGCGTAGCCGACGTCCATTCCCCGGTGTTGATCGGAAAACACGAACAGCACGTTCGGCTGGGAATCGGGTGACATAGTGGACGGGACTCATCCGGGTACAAAAAATTGGTCGTGTCGCAAAGTTCTCTAGAGTTCAGTAGCAACTGACTCCTCTGAGGAAAGGGTCGCCTCTGGTGTCCAAGCCACGAGGCAACCCATGCACGCCACAATCGACGTGCGGTTCACGATTTCGACGAGGACAAAACGGTACCGTTAGCCACTCTTGCCGAGTTCGTTACCGAGCAGAACGTCGAATCTGTACTGCTCGAATCGATGGTCGAGAGCCTCGACGCGGCTCGCGTCGAGGCGCTCTGTGGCGAAAAACATGCTCACGGGAATGGTGATCAGCGATTTCAACGCGCTGGTACCGACACCCGCACAGCCGTCACAACCGCCGGTGAACACGAATTCGACCTTCACTACGTCGAAGATACCGCCGCTGACCACGACGAATCCAGCTACGCTCATCTCGATGAGTCGTAACTCAGAATCTTGCTGAACCAATCGGCGCTCTCGTTCAGCAAGAGGCCGAGAAAG
>ENA-ORCS01000284-ORCS01000284.1-marine-metagenome-genome-assembly--contig:-NODE-284-length-45189-cov-8.942920_pt1 | contig 45189 bp, 47 predicted proteins | sample MGYA00237781_ERZ508513 | MGnify/ENA primary metagenome ERZ508513 (study PRJEB26184, sample SAMN06268793) | marine metagenome | isolation source: Eden Landing Ponds, San Francisco, CA, USA | place...
CTGATGTGTGTCGTTTACAACATCAAGCGTGCCGTCAAACAGTGAAAACCACCGCAGTATGGCGATTCAACACAGCCATTGAATTCGTACTCGTCCCCACTTGATTTATTTACCCAGTTGAATATCCAATCATTGATGGAAGCACAGGAGTATATTCGACCGGAAGAAACGAATCTGGTGGAGACGGATATCAGGCAGACCTCCCCGACGGCATTTGATGATAGAGGGACCTTGATCTGTACCGATTCGAGATTGGTATTTGACTCGTCTAACGGTGTTACCGATATTCGATTAGATGGGATTGTTGAAATGCAGTATTCGCCGCCATCCTACTGGAACCGGACAGTCCTAATCGGATTGTTGACGGCGTTTGTGGGGATCGTGTTTGTAATGACTGCTCAAATTTTATCAGAACTTCCAAACAGTGTTGCGGGCGTCTCCATGTTACCCCTTTTAATTGGACTGATAATCGCTGGCGTAGGAATTTTCGCCGCGAAGAACCGACTCGTTGTCAAGACCTCCCAGTCGACGTATCGTTTCAGTAGCTCGGATAAATCGTTAGAACACATCGCTCACGCTGTACGCGGTTCCTCCACCTGATTCTACTTTCACTCCGCCGTTTTACCCCTTTTTCTAGTCTCCCTAGTAATTTCTAGTCGTAGTCATGGCAACTAACGACGACACTTCGACGTTCGAGGACTTCCCGGAACCGGAAGCCTCGGAGGACGGAGACGGTTCGAACTGGATCGACCTCGACGCCGGCGACGAGATCATCGGCCGCATCACCGGGTTCAATCCCGAGTCCGGTCGCAACGGCGTCCTGGAGATCGACGGTCGGCCCATGTGGCTCAACCGCGAGATGCGCACGCAGCTGATCGCCGCGCTCGTCGAGGGCGCTGGTGTCGCTGTTCGCTGCGCCGAAGACACCGACTCGTTCACCGACGACGACGGCGAGGAGGTCACCTACCACCCGAAAGAGGCCCGCTTCAAGCGCGGGCCCGTCGGAGGGTCTGACTGATGGCCTACCGCGGCGGCAACCGGTCGGCCCTCGACGCGTACCTCGACCTAGACATTCTCACCGCGGCGGCGCTGATGTTCTTCGCCGTGGTCGGGCTCGTCATGACCGGCCTCGCCGGCGACGTGGTGGAGATGCTGAACAAGCATCAGTACCTCCCGCTGGCCATGTCGTTCATCGCCTACGCGCTGGTCTTCGCCAGTTCCGGCACGCGCAACCCCCAGCACTACCACCCCGCGGAGTGGGTGTTCGTGTCGATGACCGGCATCCTGATGATCGCCCACGCGTTCCTGAGCGAGGTCCAGACGCTCATCGCGAACAACGACCCCGCGGCGTCGGTGGTGATCATGTTCTTCATGGTCGTCACTGGGGCCATCCTCAGCAAGTGACCATGCGCGACTCAACTCGCCAGCTCGTCGCCTTCGGGCTCGCTCTCTTGCTCGTTATCGGCGGCGCGACCGTCGCGACTCAGACCGGTTTCGTCGAGGACGACGACGCCCCGGTCGGTGAAGCCCGTGCGCTGTTCGGTGCTGACCTCGGTATCAGCGGCATCGCGACCTCGGCCGCCACCGGCCTGCATGGCTTCGCAGTGGGCCTATTCAGCGCAGGCGGGAACGTCGCTGAAGAGGAAGAGGCGCTGCAACAGAAAATCGACCTGTTCCAACTCGCCGCCACGCAGAAGGAGAACTCCGGTATCATCCGCACCCAGGCGCGCAACAGCCTCCAGGGGAGCGACACGCTCCTGAAAATGGAGGCGATGAACGCGCTGACCCGCGCGGCTAAGAACGATACCTCCCTCTCGGAGGCGAACGCCCGCATCGTCAACCGTGTCGACAATCGAACGGCGGTCAAACAGATCAACGTCTACAACGCCTGGAGTGCAGCGGCGACGAACGTGAAGTATATCGAGAATGTGAGCGACATCAGCTCCGGAATCTCTGAATCGTTCTCATCGCCTACGTTGCCGGGAATTGACGGTCACATCGACATGGCTGGTGATGGCTCCGGTCGAATACTCAGCAGTGTGTTCGGTGACGTGACGATTGACGACAGCAAGACCGACTGGAATAAAACCGTCACGCTCGCAAACGGCACAGAGCATACTGTGACGGCCATTCCTGTTCACATTCAGGAAGACAGCCATCTGACGACAGAAGACGGTAGCGGCCTCAACGACATTGACGAAGCCACCCTGTCTGACCAGTCTGTGACGGTCTGGATCTACCCTGGACACACCCCGACTGTGGACTCGTTCACTGTGACCCAGTACGGTAGCTCGTACTCCATGACCAGTGGTGCGCCTGTTGATGATCTTCGATTTGTCGTCAATCGAAACCAGTCGACGACCGCTGATCAGTATCTCAGTCAGTCGGGCGACCTCGCGTTCGCAAACGCCACTGAGTACACCGACCTGCTGACCGACATCGACCAGCAGAACAACCAGGCGACCCAGGCGGTGACTGACCTCGCTGCCGCGAAGTACAGCGATCTCCGCTCTGGTGCTATCTCCATCAACCAGACGATCAGCCCGTACTACGCTGACTATCACTATTCCCTCGAAGGGAATGAGTCGTCGACCTGGCTCTACAACATGTTCGCCACGATGGGGACCGCTACCCCGCAGAACTTCCAGAACGTGTCTACCATGACCATTCTGTCTGGGTCTGCGTCCTACAGGGGTATCCTGATGAGCGACGGACTCCCCGCGAACGACACGTTCCAGGTCGGTGTGGAGTACGACCCGGCCAACCTCACCGGTTCGCAGTTCATCGTGACCGCTGACGGTCGCAAAGTGGCCCTCGACGAACCGTTCACTATCGACTCCGTCACCCGCCCGAACGGTGAGAACGTCACCTCGGTCACCTACGACAAACCGACCTACAACGTGACCAGCATCGAGGGCTTCCGCCAGATGACGGAGTACCTGATGGAAGAGCGCGCCGAATCGGAAGCGCGCGAGCAGAAAGCCGAAGAGTCCGCTTCCCTCGGCGGGTTACTCCCGAACCTCGGCGGCCTCGGTGGTATCGGACTCGGCCTCGGCATCGGTGGCCTCGCCGTCCTGGTGATCATCGTCGTTGCCGCGCTGCTCCTCATGCCGGTGGCAACCCGCTACTGACCACACACCACTTTTCTGACCATGAAATACACCCACGTAGCTGTCGGTATCCTGTTCCTGGCGGTGACGGTCATCGCGACCGCGCCCGCCGGAGCGGACCCAGTCGCACAGGTACAGAACAACACCACTGTCCAGGTCGAAACTCCCCAACCCACCGGCGACCAGATCGAACCCGGCCTCAAGCTCATTTCGTCGTCCTACGACGAATCTGCCGGGACTGCCACCATCGTCGTGTACGCCGAGGTCCCGAAAGCCGTGACCATCGCAGACGCCGGGATGTTCGTCAAAGGCGGACTCATCCCCGAGCGGACGATCGTCGCCGACGGGCGAACGCAGGTCACAATCTCCGTCACGGAGGTCGAGGGCTTCGTCGGTGTCACCGTCGCCGGCGAAGAGAACTCCTACGCCGTCCCGATGAAGGTCGACTACGAAAACGATATCGTGCCGGGTTCACCCGGTCGGTACGACACGCTCCTGGTCGGCTCGACCGTCTTCGTCCTGTTCGCTGTCGCACTGCCCACGTCGTTCTACCTCAACCGCAAGATGCGGGGGAAAGAGCATGACCAGCACTGACGGCTCGGACGGCGGTCCGAACCCACAGACGCCAGCTCCGCGCGGCCGCGCCGAACTCTTCGTCGACGTGCTGAAAGCGACCGGCATCCCGCTGGTGTTTGGACTGCTCTCGCTGCTGACGCTGCTGATGCTCTGGTGGTACGGCCTTCCAGCTCGACCCATCTCCCTCGTCATCCTGTCGGTGACGATTGGCGGCCCGTTCATCGTCGCGTACTCCTTCCTGTTCGCCCACGTCTACCAGTCCCGCATCGACGTTCCCGTCGTCCTGGTCGACCCGGACGGCAACGAGTGGGGACTGAAGTACATCCACCCCGACGAATTCGGAGCTGCCGAGATCGAGGGTGATCGCCTCGCCACACGGACCGGTCGCGCCACCGGCGAGACGATCTATTTCGCCGAAGGCCACCGCATCGAGCAGCGCGAAGAGGTCGACCGCAAGACCGGCGACACCGAAACCGTCGCGAAGCGCATCCTCGAATCCACCTGGGAAGCCGAAGTCTCGACACAGGAATTCCTCGAAAAGAAGACCGCGCTCGAAGAGCAGCGCAAGCGGCTGATCCCCTACGCCTACGACGGTCTGAAGGCTCGCGCCGGCGCGGACATGCAGGCGCTCGAAAACACCGACCGGCTGGCTCACTCGCTGCTGCTCGGAGCTGAAGATGACACCTTCCTCGCAGCGGGAACCAACCCGTTCGACTTCGACGTCGAGGTCGACCCCGACCGTGGCCTCGATGGTCTCATCCCGCGGCGCAGCGAGACCGACGACCAGGAGGCTCGCGAGGACGCAGGCCGGCCCGGTGCGCACGCTGTCCAGGAGGCCAGCGACCCGCTCGACGAACGCGCGCAGCCACCCGAGACCGGCCACGACCACCGTGAGAACGGTCACCCATCGGAAGGCAGCCATGAGTGACACGCTCGGCATCGCCGGCGCTGAGTTCCGCGAGGTCGCCGAAGGCCGACTCACCGAGAACAACCGCGTCTATCCCCTCGCTCCCTTCCTGGACGGGCGCGCGCTCCGCCGCTACATCCACTACAAGCGCCGGTACGATTCGATTCTCGAAATCAACGAGCAGTGCGAGCGCGATCTCCCGCCGACGTTCGAACAGACGCAGTACTGCCGGAACCTGATCGCCGCGCAGGGCTCGCCAGTCGCTGCCCAGGCCGTCCGAAACGGGAACCTCACCGTCCTGTCCTGGCTGTCCGGGCTGACTCGTCGAGACGCAGACTTCTCCAGCGCGCAGCTGTTCGCGCGACTCGTCTCGAAGCTCCGCAAGTCAGGTTATCTCGGTGTCTTCCTCGGCGGCACTGACGGCGGGAAGACGAACTCCGCGCTGGTGTGTGCCGGGCTGCATCTCCGCGACGAACCCGACGCGATCCTCGCGACGAACGTGACCACGCTCGACTGGAACGAGCCGTCCCTCCAGGAGCGTACCTACGTCGTCGAGTCGAAATCCGAACTCGAAGAGCTTTGCCACGAGTACCCCGACGTGATCGCCGTCCTGGACGAGATGAGTACCCAGGCAAACGCGCAGACGATGAGCCACGAGGTAAACAAGGAGTTCTACCCGCTGATCACGTTCAAATCCAAGCTCGGACTGCGGATGTTCATTATCGGCCACCGCGAGGACGGCTACGATATCGCGCCGCCGATTCGAGAACACGCGGATCACATCATCGTCCAACGCGCCGACGACGCCGATCTCGACGACACCCGGTACTGGGCTGAGTTCTATCAGGAACTCCGTGACGGTGAGCCGTCTGACCTTGCGTTTTCGCTCGACCCGATGCCTGCGGTTGCAGCTGGCTACGACCCCGACGAACGCGCGTCGTTCGATATCTCTGACTAAGAAATCCCGCGAACGAGCGCGCGAGACCCCTCTGAACGGGGGGTCTCGCGGGTAGCTTCACCCATCTTCGAATGACATCTTAATCATTGAGCTTACTGAACAGGTTTGCACATCTGGTTCTGATATCTTTAAACGCGGACGCAGTTATTGATTTTAACTTATCTTCCGGTCGCTCTCCTTCGTTAGATGCGTTATCGGACCAAGAGATTAGTCCCAGAGTCACAGCCATAACGATCGTGAAACTTGTGATGGATACCGCTGAGTTTGTAGATATAACATAAGATACCAGGGTAAATGATACAATACTAACAAACAGACCAAATGATGCTACTGCCTCTGATGACTTAAATCCGCTATGAGATTCATGCCGCTCGTTAATTAGGGTTGTCATTATTTCTGTCCGATCATCTAAATATCTTCTCTCGCTTTCAAATCGAAGTTGATGCTCCTCATCAAAAGCCTCGTCCGACTTCACAGTCCGCATTTTGAGTCCACCTGATGAATCTCTCAAATATAAAAATGCTGAAATAATTAGGAATATAATTCCAACCACTAATATATTTTCTAATGAAACAATACAATTGGTTCCCGCATACATTCCGCAAGCATCATTTGCAAAGATCAGTTCCTGTACTCGGCCTCCGCCCATGGTCGAAAGACCAGTTACTAATATACCAATAAAGACTAATAATATCCTGAACATTCTACGGCTGTGTTCGCCCTCTTTTTCCATTGAATTGTATTGACGATCGATTGCCTCCCTCAGTTCGTCATATTGCAACCGCAAAGCCTCTATATCGGGTTCATTCTCTGGTTCCTCACCGTCGGCCATTTCTCTTATAGTTCTGTGACAGACTTATCAACGTTTCCGACCATCTGGTTAGATATTTGATATATTAATAGGTTTGTTGAACATTTTTACTTTCACTTTCACTCCGCGGACATGGCTGACCCTTTTACCTTGACCGGTATTCGGTCTCCACCGCATGAAGCCTGATGACTGGATTAGTTGTCCTGAAGGGTGTGACGGTCCGATCCGGACGGTCACCATCCCCGAGAGTCGTATCGGCCTCCACTGTGCGGTATGTGGTCGAAAAATCGAGTTTCCGGTTCCCCGCGTGAACCCGCAGTATCCGCCGGCAGATAGGTAGATTATCGGTCTTCGACCGCTTCTCGAACTGCTTCGACGACAAACTCACGCCTTTCCTCGTCAGTCATGTCCTCGTCGATCTCGTCGACTTCCTCGAGGACGGCGAGTTTCATCTTGATAGCGTCTCGAACCCAGCCACTTCGAGAATCGCCGTAGCTCAGGGTGCTATCGAGCTCATCGAGTAACTCCTGTTCCATACTGAAGCTGGGCTGGACCATCCTGCTAAATTAGTAAATCCGACGGAAGTTAATATTCATCTTGCGAAGTTGCTAAGTTACCAAAGCCTTAATAGCAGTCTGCTAATTTAGCAACACTGTATGTCAGAAGCTGCTTCCGGCGTATCACCGTCACCAGAAGATCGGTGTTTCAGGCTCCGCTGTCCGGACTGTGACCACTCTCAGACGTACGAAACTCGTGCCTCGGCGGTGTCCCTTCAGCGCAAGCGTACCTGTCCGAACTGCGATCGAATGATGGGCGTCTCCAAGGTGCGTGAATGATGAAGGAGCTGTCCCCGCTCGAACCTCGTCGCGCTCTTGAGATGTGGATCGACCGGCAACAGGCCGAAAAGTCCGAGGAGACGGTCGAATCGTACTTCTACCGAGTTCGACTGTTCGTCGACTGGCTCGAAGAGCAGAACATCGGCAACATGAACGAACTCAGCGGTCGCGACGTGTTACAGTATGATTCGGTCCGGCGTAGCGACGGGGTGAGCAAGAGCGCACTGAACAACGAACTCGGGACGATCAAACTGTTTCTCGGATTCTGCGCGGATGTGGAAGCGGTCCCTCCTGAACTCCCCGCGAAGATCGACGTGCCGACCCTCTCCAAAGCCGAGCGTGCGAACGAGGAGAAACTCACAACCGACAGGGCCGAGGCCATCCTCTCGACCCTCGAACGGTTCGAGTTCGCGAGTCGAGATCACGCTCTCTTCGCGATCGCGTGGCACACTGGCGCTAGGGTCGGCTCCATCCACTCCCTCGACGTGGTAGACTGCTACCTGACCGAGGACGACCTGGAGCGACTCGTTCACGAAGACGACCTCGACCGGGACAAGCTCGAGGAGGTCACTGTCCCGTTCCTCTACTTTCGTCACCGACCTGACTCGGGTACGCCTCTCAAGAACCGAGAGGACGGGGAGCGTCCGGTCGGCATCGCCCCGTGGGTCGGTGAGATACTCGACGACTACATCGACACCAACCGCCCCGAAGTAGAGGACGAGCACGAACGAAAGCCGCTGTTTCCGAGCAAGCGCGGAACGGGCCGAATGTCGAAAAGCGCCCTCCGCACGCGGTGTCATATCGTCACCCAGCCATGCCGGTACAGCGTCTGCCCGCACGACCGAGATGTCGAGTCCTGTGAAGCGCGTGAACACGGCTACGAAGCTCGCTGTCCCTCCTCACGGTCACCGCATCGGATCCGCACTGGTTCGATAACGAGACATCGCGACGAAGGCTGGCCACCCGAAGTGCTGGCGGAGCGGGTTAACGCGACACCGGACGTCATCCGGACCCACTACGACCAGCCCGAACTCCTCACGCGGATGGAATCACGCCGCAACTACATCGAGGACTGAACCCATGAGCCACAAACCCACAGACCAGCGTATGGCCTCCGGCAAAGATGACGCGAATATCTCGGCGGTCCCACTTTTCGCGAAGCGAAAATTGGAGCACGAGGTATCGCGGTTTGATACCTCGGCGGTCCCACTCTTCAACTTCCCGAAAAAACATACTGAGAGACGACAGTCTGTCGCTCGTACTCTCCCTTGAATACTGATATTCCGTGACAAGGTCGATCTCTCGAAAGATGGGTCGACCATGAACAGGGCGGCCCGTCGGCGGCACAAGATACAAGCCGATGAATTCAAAACAAATCACTATGAGCAGAACGTCGATTCCGGTGAACACCGAGACCAAAGACCGACTCGACGAACTGAAACGGGAGGACGAAACGTGGGACGAGTTTCTCCGCCGTATCTCGTCTGAAGACGAACCGATACAGAAAGGAGACCTGTCCGACGAGGCGCTGGACGCTATCGAAGACAACGTAAGAAAGAGCCGAGAAAGCTTCTGAAATGCTGTTTCTCGACACCTCGGCGATCGTCTCGTACAAGCGTGAAGAAGAGGACACAGTTTCGTACCTCGAAGGGAACGAGCCATGGTTCACGTCGACCATCAGTATCTACGAATTCGTCGAGGGGGCGATGTGGCAAGACGGTGTGACGGCGCACGTCGCTCGACAGTCAATCGGCGGGGTCAACTCGATCGAATTGAGCGAAACGGTTGCGATGCAAGCCGCCCGGATGCAGAACGAATTACGGGGTACCGGCGACGAAATGCCGGTCCGCGACCTGCTGATAGCCGCCACAGCACGGTCGACGGGTGCGGAACTGGTCGTCGCCGACAGCGATTTCCAGACGGGAGTACTGGAAAACGTGATGCAGGTTACGAACCTCGCTGAACGATCGGTAAAATAAGCCGGACGCCGACTCGGATACCCTGGTCGAGTTGTACCGCTCGTCTTCGGATCTATAACCTGTGACACCGACGAATGCAGTGTCGAGGAACGCAAGCGTTAATCGGGAGCCACCGCTCCAGACGGGCAATGGACGACGAGCAGCGATACTACGCGGCGCTGGCGGCGAGTGCCATCTCGACCGTCGCCTGGCTCGGCGCCGTCGCCGGCGTGGCCTACACGCTCGTGCTCCTCGCGACTGGCGGCTCCTACCAGCAGGTCGCGGTGCTGACGGCGGCCGCGGTGCTGGTCGGCATCGTCTTCGCGAAGACCGAAGCGATGCTCTACGACATGGACGACCACCAGTAACGAGCAGTTACGGACTCGCGGGTCGGTGTTCTCAGCGGTTGTAATCGGGGGATAGCTTTCTTGTGGTCGTCCCCGTAGTTACTATCGTTGATGGCACTCTTCGGCGTCTCCGGTGCGTACCTCGCCTACGTCTTCGTCTTCGGAATCGCAGCGGTCGGCTGTGGGCTGGGACTCACACGAGCCCGCCAGGTCGACGACAGGGACACGCGGCGCGGCCTCGTCGGTCTGCTACTGGGCAGCGGGAGTTGGGCGGCCACGCAACTCCTCTTCCTGGTCGTCCCCGGCAGCGAGTTGAAGTACGCGGCCTACACGCTCAGCCTCGTCGTCGGCCTGACGACGGTCGGCGCCTGGCTGTACTTCTGTTCGGCCTACACCGGCCGCACCTTCCACCGGTCGACAACCTACCGCCGCGCGGCGGTGGGCACGTATCTCGCCATCGTCGCCGTGAAGCTGACCAACCCGCTCCACCGGCTGTACTTCACGACCGAGACCGTCTCGACGCCGTTCGTGCACGTCACCGTCCAGCACGGGACGGCACACTGGATCGTGACCGGGCTCTCCTACGCGCTGGTGTCGGTCGGCTTCTTCATGCTCTACGAGCTGTTCCTCGACGCGAACTACGACACGCGACCGCTCGCCGCGCTCGTCGGCGTCACCGCCCTGCCGGTCGTCCTCGACATCGTCGGGTTCGCGAGCCCGCTCCTGCTCGATATCAACTACGAACCGCTCGGCGTGGTCGTGTTCGCGCTGGGCGTGCTGTTCGTCTTCGAGGAGCGCTTCCTCGCCGCGCAGGTCACCGGGGACGTCGACGACCCGGTCGTGTTCCTCGACGACGACGGGCGGATACGGGACGCGAACGAGACGGCTCGCGCGGTGTTCCCGGAACTGAACGGCTCGAGAGGAGAGCGACTCGATTCAGTCCTGCCGCGTGCGATAACCGACGGGGGCGAGGACGTCGTTTTCGAGCGCGAACACGACGGCGAGACGCGCTACTACCTCGTCAGCGAGAGCGCGTTCTCGCTGGGCGGGACCGACGTGGGGACGGTGCTCGTCTTCGCGGACGTCACCGAACCGGAGCGACGCCGGCGCGAACTGGAGCGACAGAACGACGAACTCGAAGGGCTGGCGGTCGCCATCCGCCACGAACTCCGGAACACGCTGCAGATCGTCCGCGGGCGGGTGACCATCGCGGGCGAGGCGCTCGACGACGGCGACGTCGGCGTCGCTCGCGAGTCGTTCACCGCCGCGTCGAACACTGCCGACCGGATGACCCGTATCGTCGACGACCTCTCGACGCTGGCCCAGTACGGCCAGTCGATGGGTGAGACGGAAGCGGTCGACTTCCGGGACGTGGCCGAGACCGCCTGGCGCGGCGCCGACACGCGTGAGAGCGAACTCGATATCAGGGATGACGGCCGGATCGAGGCCGACCCGGCGCGACTGCGCGAACTCCTCGCGAGCGCCTTCGAGTTCGCGGTCCGCAACGGGGCTGACGAGGTGACCGTCACGCTCAGCGAGGGGGAGTTCGCCGTCGCGGGCGACGGGCGACCGCCAGGCGACGTCGACCCGGAGGACTTCTTCGATTACGGCGGGTCCGTGCCGGACTCGACGGCCGGGGTCGCGCTCCCGAACGTGCAGACGCTGGCTCGCGTCCACGGCTGGGCGACGACCGTCGATATGACGTACCGCGACGGCGTCAGGCTCGTCGTGTCGGGAGTCACAGTCGAGCGTCGGACGGCCCCCGAGGCCTGAGCCGCACCGCTGTCGGCGTTCGGGGCGTGAACCGGAACTGGCGAGTCACTCGCTGTGCTCGCCGGGGAGGGCGAACTCGTGGACGTGGACGTCGCCGTCGTAGGTGCGCTCGAGCGAGACGAGGTCGTCGGGCGACTCGACGAGGACGGCCTCGCCGCCGTGGTTGGCCTGGTTAGCGCGGATGACGTTCTCGCAGACGACGTCGCCTTTCTGGACGGGCTGGTCCTGGCGGGTGTGACCGACGATCTGGGGCGGCGCCTCGGCCGGCAAGTAGCGGAAATCGAGCCACGCGATGCCGGCGCCGAAGCCGCGCCCACCCTGTCGGCCCAGTCGGAGAACACGGCGGTACTGGTCGACGAGTTCGCGCTGGGTGTCGGCGTCGGTCTCGGTACCGATGGCCCCGTGGAGCGTCGTCGCGGCCTCGGCGAACCGGTCGTTGAGGCGTCCGGGCTCGTAGTGACTCGACAGCCCCGCGTGTGCGTACGTGAAGTTGTAGCCGTCGTAGGCGGCGACGAGATGACCGGCCGAGACCAGCCGACAGAGTCGCTCGCGGTCGGCGTCGGTCCGCTGGCCGGAGTACCACTGACTCCACTCGACGATGGCGGGGAAGAGGACGCCCCACTCGTGGTTGCCGAGGGTGACGCGGATGTGGCCCGGCGGCGCTTCGCGAACCAGTCGTTCGACCATCGCGATGACGCCCTCGTTGTCCGGGCCGCGGTCGATCAGGTCGCCGTTGAACACGAGCACGTAGTCGTCGCCGCCGGCCCAGTGCAGGTCACCGTCCCCGTCGGTGCTGACGATGGGGTCGTAGTCGTCGTGGTCCGAGAGTGTCTTGAGCGCGCTGCGGGCCGCGCCGAGATAGCCGTGGACATCGCTGATGCTGACGATCGACGGGTCGTCGTCGGTCTCGATCCCGGCGACACCGTCACGGACGTTTGCGGGAAGCGAGCCTTCGTCTGTGACCGGGAGGTCTATCATCTGGTGTCGGGACCTCTGCTCTCCTCCACTGTTCTACGTACTCTGTAAAAACGGCTTCGGCACGCGCGACCGGCGGAGCACCGATGTGAGGGGCGCCGGACCGTTGCCCCGGCTTCCGACCCAGCGTCTTCGGACCGCGGACGACACAACAGGACGTTCAGTTCGGCTGAGACAATCGAGGACCGAATCGGGACCGCGGAACACAAAACTCATATCGACGGCCTGAAACAACACTGACGATGAGTAGTCTGCGGACGTTGGGCAGGCGTGCGTACGAGCGACTCCTGGAGTGGGAACTCTCGGGGACGCCGGACCACGTCGCCGTCATTCAGGACGGGAACCGCCGCTACGCCTCCAAGCGGGGCGAGTCGGCGAGCGAGGGTCACCGCGAGGGTGCGAAGACGACGGAGGCCGTCCTCGACTGGTGTGACGAACTCGACGTGCAAGAGTTGACGCTGTATGCCTTCTCGACGGAGAACTTCGACCGACCGGAAGACCAGCGCGAGGACCTGTTCGACCTGATCGAGTTGAAACTCCGCGAGTTCGCGGACGCCGACCGCGTCCACGAGTCGGAAGTGCGCATCCGCGCCATCGGCGAGACGCACCTGCTCCCGGAGCGCGTCCGGGATGCCATCGACTACGCGGAGCGAAAGACCACCGGCTACGACCGACTCCACCTCAACGTCGCGCTCGCCTACGGCGGGCGCGCGGAGTTGCTGTCGGCCGCTCGCGGGGCCGCTCGCGACGTGGCAGCCGGTGACCTCGACCCCGGCGACATCGACGTCGAAGCGCTCGAAGACCGACTCTACGAGGGGCCGGTCCGGGACGTCGACCTCATTCTCAGGACCGGCGGTGCCGAGCGCACGTCGAATTTCCTGCCGTGGCACGCCAACGGCAACGAGGCGGCCGTCTACTTCTGTACGCCCTACTGGCCGGAGTTCCGGAAGGTCGATTTCCTGCGGTCGATCCGCACCTACGAACATCGCGAGGAGTCCTGGCGGAAGACGCGCGCCCGGCGGGCCCTCGCGCTCGTGCGGGCGCTCGGGGCCGCCGAGGTGACCGAAGCGCGCCAGGTGCTCGGTCGCTTCAGCGACGCCCTCCCCAGCGGCGAGCGCGAACTCATCGACGAGGAGAGCGAGAGCGACCGCGACGTCGACCCGGTCGCCGACTGACCCGCGAACGGACGTGTTCCGGTGCCGACTCACCGATGAGCGGACAGCGCCCACGCAGGTTTGGGCGTGTACTTTTGCGTGTGGAGCTCTCAGTGAAACGACAGGACGGAGCTTTCGGGTATGACAGACGACGACGACACCGAGACCGACAACCCTTCTGGGCGGGACAGCGAATTCGGCGTCACCGCCGACAGAGTCGCGGAAGTGACGAACGCGTTCGTCCACGCGGTGGAACTCGCCGCGGCCGCGCTGTTCGCGATCCTCTTTGCCGTCGGGGTTGTCGACCTGACGATCCAGGTCTACGAGGCCGTCCAAGAGGGCGACATCACGGACCCGCTGGTCGTCATCGGGTTCATCGACACCGGGTTGCTCCTGCTCATCATCGTGGAGGTGTACCAGACAGTCATCGCGTACACCGAGGAGACCAACACGCGACGGATCGTCAGGCTCGTCATCTACACGGGTGTCATCGCGATGGTGCGGAAGGCGATCATCTTCCGGACCGGCGAGTACGGGTCGACGGAGGAGGCGCTGCTGGCGGCGGTCGCGTACACCGTGATCATCTTCGGCCTCGTCGCCCTGCTGTTCGTCGAGCGAGCCGTCATCGACGGCGACACGTTGCGCATGGCCGGCGAGTGAGCGCCGCCGGGACGACGGGGGCGTGACTGTCGTGGAGACTGCGACGCTCACCGACCGAACCGGCGCTGGCGGTTCTGGTAATCACGGAGCGCGCGGAGGTACTCCCGGCGACGGAAGTCCCGCCAGTTGACGTCGGTGAAGTACAGTTCCGAGTAAACCGACTGCCAGATCATGAAATCCGAAAGGCGTTCGGCGCCGGTCTTGATGACGAGATCGGGATCGAACGGGAAGACGAGTTCCCCCTCCACGTCGGACTCGTCGATGTCCTCGGGGTCGAGATCCCCGGCCTCGACCTGGCGGGCGATGCCACGGACGGCGGTGGCGAACTCGTGTTTGCCGCCGAGGCCGATGCTGACGAGGATGGGCGCGTCGGCCTGTTCGTCGTCGTCGGGGCCCCGGACCGCGACGCCGCGCGGCGCGTCGACGTTCTCGACTTCGCGGCGGATGGTGTCGACGACTCCCTCGTCGAGGACGCTCACGTAGACGGCCACCCGTTCGGCACCGAACTCGAAGGCCCACTGGAAGACGCGCTCGAGCGTGCGGTAGGCGTCCTGTTCCAGCAGGTCGCGCTCGGTGACGATGACCGCCACCGTCTCCGGGAGGGCGGCGTCGCTGTACCGGAGCCGCAACGCGAGATACCGGTCGTAGAGGGCCACGTCCGCGACTCGCCCGGCAGCGGCCTAAATCTCCCGACTCGGCGCGGGGCGGCGCCGCTCCGTCGGGGGCGGGAAGTGGCGGTCGTTCGGAAACGGTAAGTACCTCTCCCCGGGAACCCGTATAGCGTGACGACAACTGTCCGGCGAGCGGGCGCGTTCGCACTCGTCGGGACGCTCGCGCTCGCCGTCCCGCCGATCGCACGGGGCACACGCCAGGCGCTCGCAACCGTCGCCGCGCCGGCTCCCTTTATCGTCGTCGCCGCCATCGCGCTCTACGTCATCGAGGACGGCCCGCTGTTCGAACTGTTCGCACGGCCCGGCGACCGCCGCGACGGCCGTCTCTACGGGCTGGCCGGGTTCGCCCTCGCGGCGGCCGCGCTCGCGCTCCTGGCCGTCCGCTTCGAGATGCCGATGCCCGTCTACGCCGGCACCGTGCTCTTGCTCTCGTGGGGGAACCTCGGCGGCCACCTCGTCCGTTCGGTGTACGACGAACCGATCGTCGCCACCGCCGGCTTCGTCGTCGCCGGTTTCGCCGCCGGCACCGCCGGTCAGTACGCCGTGGCGCTCCAGCACGGCGCAGCGGGCGGGGTCGAGTGGCCGTTCGTCGCCTTCCTCGCCGCCAGCGGCGCGTTGCTCGGCGCCCTGTTGCGAGCCGTGCTCTTCGAGCGCGACGACCCGCTGGTGATGGTGTCGGTCGGCCTCTTGCTGTGGCTGTTCGCCGACCTCCCGCTCGACCCCGAACCGACACGGATCGCCGTCGCGCTCGCCGTCTCGGCGTTTCTGGGCTATCTCACCTACGCCCTGCGGACGGCCTCGCTCCCCGGCATGCTGACCGGCGTCTTCCTCTGTCTCCAGACCATCGTCCTCGGGGACTACGGCTGGTTCCTGATGCTCGTGACCTTCTTCGGGCTGGGCGGGCTCTCGACGAAGTTCCGCTACGAGGAGAAGAAGACCCGCGGCATCGCCGAGGAGAACGAGGGCGCGCGCGGGAGCGGGAACGTCCTCGCGAACTCGCTCGTGGGCCTGTTCGCGGTGCTCGGCGCCGCCGCGAGCCCCACCCACACGACCGTCGCGCCCGAAGTGTTCCTGTTCGCCTTCGCCGGCTCGATCGCCGCGGCGATGAGCGACACGCTCTCTTCCGAGATCGGCGGCGTCTTCGACAACCCGCGGCTGATCACGACGCTCAAGCGCGTCGAACCGGGCACCGACGGCGCCGTCACCTGGCAGGGCGAACTCGCCGGGTTCGCCGGCGCCGTCCTCATCGCGGGGATCGCCGTCGTGTCGTTCGAGTCGGTCACGACGGTCGGCGCGGGCATCGTCGTCTTCGGCGGCGTCGTCGGCATGACCGTCGACAGCCTGCTGGGTGCGACAGTCGAGGGGTGGCTCCTCGAGAACGAGGGCGTCAACTTCGCGGCCACGCTCGCGGCCGGCGTCGCGGCCGGCGTCGCCGCCGTCGCGAGCGGCGTCGTCGCGCTATGACTCGCGTCCGACACGCCCGCGCCGCGGACCTCGCCTCGCTGCGAGCGATACAGTCGACGACGCTGGCCGAGTCCTGGCCCGACCTCCTCGAACTCGGCGTCCACGGTGAGCCGACGCTGCTCGTCGCCGAACCCGACCGCCCGCTCGGCGAGGGCGGTCGGCCGCCGGTCGGGGCTGGCATCCGCGACCCCGTCGGCTACGCGCTCGCGGTCACCGACGAGGACGGAGCGACCGGCTACCTCGTCGAACTCGCCGTCGCGCCCGACTTCCAGGGCGAGGGACACGGGTCGGAACTGCTGGCGACGCTCGTCGAACTGTATCGGACCAAAGGGATCGACCGGCTCCGAGTGACCGTCCGCGAGGTCGACGAGGGGGCGCGGGCGTTCTATCGCTCACACGGGTTCGAACAGCGGTCCCGCCTGCCCGACCACTACGAGGACGGCGACGGCTTCCTGCTGGTCCGCGAACTCTCCTGACCGCGCGCGACGTCGATGGGGCGGAAGTCGAATCGAGTCTCGGAACGCAGAATCAGTCGTCGAACTCCGCGGCCAGTCGGACGCGGACGTCCGTCGGCTGTTTGACGTACTCGCCCTCGCCGCGACCGACGACCTGCTCGACGCCGCGCTGGGCGGCCACGTCGAGGAGGCGCTGGCTCACCTCTGCGTCGACGACCACCGTCACCGGTACCTCGTCGGCACTCTCGACGAGGTCGAACGCGTCCGCGGTGGGCCCCTCGTCCACGACCCCGTAGTCGGCATCGAGCAGTCGAGCGAGGCCGGAGCCGTCGCGGATCACCGCGTCGACGTGGCCGGCGAGCGTCGGGGGTGTCTCGTCTCCCGGGACCCCGTCGTCTTCGTCCGCCGGTTCCTCCTCCGCCGCGGAGTCGGCGTCCGCTTCTGGGTCGGCGTCGTCCGCGGCGTCTGCGTCGTCCACGGGTTCGGCTTCCGCCCCGGGTCCCTCGCTGCTTGCGGTATCGTCGATACTGCCGACGTCGCCCGGTTCGGTCGAGGAGGCGTCCGCGACCGGAACCGCGGTCCCGCCGTCGGTCCCCGACTGCGTGCTGGCCGATGAGTCGCTCCCCGCGGTCGAGGAGTCGTCCGGGACAGTCGTGGCGTCGTCAGGAACGGTCGAGGCGTCGTCGGAGTCGCTCGGGTCGCGGCCCGGCGACGGCGGCGTCTCGGCCTCGGAGTCGTCGGGGTCGGCGACGGTTCCCGGCGGTGCCGGGCGCGTGCTCCCGTCGGTCGCCGCCACGTCCGTCGCCTCCTCGTCGTCCGGGAGCGCTTCGAACGGGACCTTGTCGCGGAGCGCGCTCATCACCTCGTCGCGGGCCAGGTCCTCGACCGACCGGCCCGTGGGCGCCAGCGCGACGTAGTCGATCTCGCCGACCTGCGTGAGTTCCTTGAGGATCAGGTCGCCGCCGCGGTCGCCGTCGAGAAACGCCGTGACGGTCCGCTCGTGGGTCAGCTCGGCCACCTCGTCGGGCACGTCCGTCCCCTCGACGGCGATGGCGTTTTTGATGCCGTAGCCCAGCAGGGTCTGCACGTCGGCCCGGCCCTCGACGACGACGACGGCGTCGCTCTCCTCGACACGCGGGCCGGCGGGCATCCCGTGGAACTCGGTGATGTCCGCGACGCGGACGCTCCGGCGGACCTCGGTGACGAGATCATCGCTGGAGAGGGTGGTCTCGTCGAACTCCGCGAGCAGTTCCTTCGCGCGCTCGACGACCTCCCGGCGCTTGGCCGAGCGGACGTCTTCGATCCCTGTTACTTCGATGTCGGCCCGGCAGGGGCCGACCCGTTCGATGCTCTCGAGTCCAGCCGCGAGGATGGCCGTCTCGACGCGGTCGAGACCGCTCGCGATGGTTATTTCGCCGAAGGAACTCCCCCGTTCGGAGGAGACTTCGACGTCGATGCGCCCGAGTTTGCCGGACTCCTGGAGGTCGCGCAGGTCGAGGCCGTCGCCGAGCAGGCCCTCGGTCTGCCCGAAGACCGCGCCGACCACGTCGCTGCGCTCGACTACGCCGCTGGCTCTGATGTCCGCGTGAATGAGGTACTTGGCTGAATCGTGCATCGTGTCCTCCCGGCGCCAGGACTGGTCGGGGCCGTTCGCGTCGGCCGCGGTGCGCTGACCGCCGGTGCGTTCGTGTCGTTCGCTGATCCGCGTCGTCCTGCTTGCGTCGTCTACTGGTTCGCGTCGCCCGCGAGCTGTGCCGGTGAAACCGCGTTGATGGTGATGGTGGTGACGACCGCGCGGCCGTCACCCTGAACGACACTGTAACTTGTCACTGGAGCACTCAAATACCTGCCGTTGGGCGCGGCCCGACGGGAGCCCCGCCGTTCGCGGCCCGGCCAGTCAGGCCCCGTCCTCTGCGCGACGCGAGTGCTCGCGGAGCCACTCGCGAGTGCCGCTGTCGGGAACCGAGAGGTCGTGGGTGTTGGCGGGCAGGTCCGGGTAGCCACCGACCTCGCTCTCGGCGTCGATGCGCTCGCCCGACCCCTCGCGGACCTGTCGGATCAGCCGCCGGTCGTGGGCCGTCCGGTCCGCGGGGCGGGCGCCGGCGTTGGCGAGGGCGTGGTCGAACGCCGCGGCGGCCGCCAACGCTTCGAGGCCGGACGGCCAGATCCGCCGGGTCGACAGCGATTCGACGCCGTTGGTCATCGGCGTCTCGGGGTCGGTCTCGTTGCCGGCGAGGTACGCGCGCCCGCCCTCGATGTTGGCGTCACCGACGTCGACGCGGCGGTAGGCGTTGCCGACGATCGACGAGATGGAGTCCGAATCGAGGTTCGTCGCCTCGTCGAAGTGGTACATCACGTTGTTGACGACGGTGCTCGTCGTCCCGGTCTTGAGGCGGGGGTTCCGGCCGACGTTGTGCGCCCAGACGTTGCCCATCATCGCGACCCGCCGGGCGTCGTCTTTGATGAGCGAGCCGTAGGAGTGGATCCCCTTCGGGTGGGTCGCGTCGGCCAGCCCCTCCGCCGCGATGTTGTTGGTGAGCGTCGTGTTCGACGAGCGGCCGCCGACGGTGAGGTTCTCGTCGATGGCCCAGGTCACCGTGCAGTGGTCGATGACGTTGTTCGCGCTCCCGTCCTGGGTGTGCAGGCCCGTGGGCGCCCAGCCGTCCGCCTGGCCGGCGATGCCCGCGCGGACCCGGACGTGCTGGACCACGCAGTCGTCGGCCGCCACCTGGAACGAGCCGCGTATCATCGTGATCCCCGGCGAGGGAGCGGTCTGGCCGGCGACGTAACACCGGTCGCGCGTGATCGACCACTCCTCGGCGCCCAGGTCGACGACGCCGCTGGTCTCGAAGACGACCAACCGCTCGTGGGGCGTCTTCAGCGCCCTGTCGAGTTCCTCGACGGTGGGTTCGGTGATCGTGACGACCGGCGTGTCGTCGTCCAGCCACGGCGCCGGGTCGGCGAAGCCGTCGCCCGGCGCGAACTCGGCGACACCCGGCGAGAGCGACCCGGTGTCGCCGTCGCCACTGTCGCCGTCCTCGCCCCCGTCGCCGCTCGTGGGGCTCGGCGTCGAGCAGAACGCCGTCGCGCCCAGTCCGAGATCGACACCCTCCGCGTCGGAACTCTCCGAGAACTCGGCGCGAGCGCGGACCTGATAGATCCGTCGCGTGTCCGCGTCGACGGTAGCCGTGAACACCCGGGAAGAGGTGACGGGCCACCAGTCGGTCGTCTGCCACTCGTCGGCGTCGTTGCGCCGGTACTCGAAGTAACAGTCGGCCGACTCGACGCCGTCGGGCAGGTACACCGCCCCCGTGAGTCCGAGTTCCGTCGGTGCTCTCCCGGGCTCGCCCGTCGTGACCGCCGGGAGGTCGTCCCTGACGGAGACGTCGCCCGCGTGGTCGGGCTCACCGAGGTCGGTGTTCTCGGTCGGCGAGAGCCCCGACAGGTCCTTGAACGTCGCCGTCACCGTGGGGTCGTCGTACTCCTCCATCCCCGTGACGGCGAGGCCGACGACCGTCTCGGAACCGAGGGCGACGTCGTCAGTCGTGAACTCGCCGAACTGCTCCCAGTCGGCGCCGGTCATCGAGCCGTAGATCCGGAACGTGTCTCCCTCGCGCCGGAGACGGAGCCACTCGGCCATGATGCCGCGCTGGGCGCTGTTGACGCCGCCGCCCTCCGCGCGCCACTGGATCGAGGCGGGACTGGCGTCGTAGACGCCGTCGCCGTCGGGGTTGCGCCGGACCATCAGGTGCGCGGCCGTCGGATCGAGCGAGTCCCGCACCATGATCCCGGCTTTCTCCCAGCCGGTGGTCCCCTCGAGCGCCATCGCGTGAACGACAACGTCGAAGTCGCCGTCGCGGGACTCGTGGTAGAAGTGACCCTGCTCGCGGCGCGGACCGAGGTCGTCCCCGCCGGCCGTGATCCGGATCAGCTCCGTACTGTAGGGTTCGGGCGTGTCGGTCCCGCTCCCGTCGCCCTCGCCGTCCGAGTCGCCCCCAGGTGTGGCCGTCGCGGACGAGTCGGTCGGCGCCGCAGTCGGAGACGGTGTCGATGTCCCGTCGTCTGTCGCGACGTCGGTCGGCGTCGAGTCGCCCTGACAGCCGGCCACCGACGCGCCGACACAGGTCGCACCGAAAAGTCTGACGAACCGCCGTCTGTCTACCATTGCGTGGCGATTCGGTTCCACGCCCAAATTCCTTCTGCCACGACCGGCTACGCCGAGATAGGGACCGCCTTGACGCGGGCGCAGCCGGAGAGACACGCTGGTATTTTATCTTCACCGGCCCGAGAGCGGGTATGGAAACTCACATCGTCCCGGTCGGGTTCGACTACGACCGGCTGATCGCGCCGCTGGTGCGCGACCAGCTAGACGTCGACCGGGTGGTCCTGCTCGAGGGCGCCGTCGGCAGCGAGGCCAACGTCGAGTACTCGCGCAACCTCGCCGCCAAGCTCGAACAGGACTACCGGAACCTCCTCGGCGCGACCACCGAGCGGTTCGTCGTCAAGGACGTCTACGACTACGACGCCGCCTTCGAGCAGGCCTTCGCGCTCATCAACGCCGAACTCGACCGCGCTGACGACGCCGCCGTCTGGGTCAACATCTCCGCGATGCCCCGCACCGTCTCCTTCGCCTTCGCCACCGCCGCCCACTCTATCATGGTCGAGCGCGAGGAGGACCGCCAGCGCATCCACACCTACTACACCGTCCCCGAGAAGTACCTCGAGACAGAACTCGCCGAGGAACTCCACCGCGGGATCGACCTGCTCTCGGATCTGGAGGGGACCGTCGACGACCCCGCTCTCGCAGAGCGCGTCGCGGAGCGACTCGACGCCGCCGAAAAACTCCTCTCGGAGTTCGACGAGCGCGGCACCACCATCGGCGCCAAGGAGTTCGACGGCAAGCACATCCTCGAACTCCCCGTCGCGTCGTTCTCCAACGTCAAACCCTTCGAGGAACTGATCCTCTTCACCCTCGGCGAACACGGCGAGTTCGAATCGGTCTCCGAACTCGCCCAGGAACTCGCCCGCGAACTCGGCGAGGAGTACACCGACAGCTTCCGGTCGAAGGTCATCTACAACGTCGACCGCCTCGGTCCGGGCGGCAAGGGGTATATCGAGCAGGAGGCTCAGGGCAAGTCCCACCGGACGAGCCTCTCGCGGATCGGCGAACTGTGGGTGCGCGCTCACTCCGACGACTGAACGGCGGTCAGAACGCCCAAGTCGGGTTCGCCCTTACTCACATTCATGCCGACGGTCCGCTACGGCGAGGAGTCCATCGAGTGCGAACGCGACGCGATACTCCGAGACGTCCTCATCGACGCAGGTATCGTCCCGCACAACGGTGCGGCGAGCGCGGCTAACTGTCGCGGTCACGGGACCTGCGGGACCTGCGCCGTGGCCGTCGAGGGGCCGACGAGCGACCCGACCCGTCGCGAGCGCTGGCGGCTGGACTTCCCGCCGCACGACGCCAGTTCGGGACTCCGCCTCGCCTGTCAGACCCGCGTGGAGGGCGACCTGACAGTCGAGAAGTTCCCCGGATTCTGGGGCCAGCGCGTCGGACAGCCGCCAGTCACGAGCACGGACGACGACGCGGGCGAACCGTTCGGTGACGAGGCCCGCGGGGACGACGAGATCCGTGGCGAGGAAATCGGGAAACCCTGAGGCTGCCGAGGGGTTTCAGCACCGTTGACGTTTTGTACCGCCGCGCGGTCCGGAGAAGCATGGACGAACGGGGGCCGGCCGCGACGACGCGACGACGGCTACTCGCCGGGTTGCCGGTACTGGCGACGGGCGCGCTGAGCGGCTGTCCGCTCCGTGGATTCAGCGACCCGACGCCGACGCCCGAGATACCCACCCAGCGGTCGCTCGCGACCGGTTTCGACGACGGGACGATGGGGCCGCTGGAACCCCGCAGCGAAGTAGGCGAGACGCCGCAAGTCGTCGAAGCGCTCGACGGGGCGGGGGCCGTGCTCGAACTCGCGACGGTCGAGGGCCGCACCTGTTCAGTCAGGTCGTCGCCCGCGGTCAAAGGGGAACTCACGGCGAGCGTGCAGGTGCGGCGACAGCGCGGCGCGCCCGACGAGACGACGATAGCGCTCCGACTGGTCGACCGCCGGAGCGGGGAGACGGTCGGGGCCGTCGTCGAGGGCGGGACGCAGAACCTCGTTCGGACCTGGCCCGACAGCGGTCGGACGGTCGCGACCGGATCCCAGGTGACGCTCGACACGTGGACGGAGCTTTCGGTGACGGTCCGGAGCGACGAGGTGGCGATAAACGGCGACGCCATCCGCTTGACCAGCGTCGACGGCTACGACGAGCGACCGCTGGCGGTCGAACTCGCGGTGTCGGCCGCGGCGTCCGCGGAGAGCGTACCGATTGTCTGGTTCGACGACGTCGACGTTTCGGCGGCCTGAGAATCGACCCCTGGCCGGCCCGAGAGCGACTGTCGCGATGACGTAAGAGTTATTTCCGAGCCTCGACCACTCTCGGGTGATGACTGGGCCGTTCGCCCGTAAGGTTCCCGCACGCGCCGGCGAGCCCGCGGCCCGCCCCGCCGTAGGCGTACGTGTAGGGGCCCCCTAGCCCCACACTACCCCATTCTCGACGCCGTTGCACCGATTCCGACCGAGCACCAGCGACACGCAGTCCATGATCCAGACCACACAGCCGACGACCGACGCGCCGTATCGCCCGACAGCAATCCCGAGCGGGTGCCGGATACCCGAGCGGACCACCACAGGGGGCCGCCGATGAGCACGGACAGCGAATCCAGTGACTCGCCCTCCAGCGTGGCGGCCGCCGAGCAGGAAGAACTCCCGCCCGAGTACGACCCCGAGGCGGTCGAGTCGAAGTGGCAGGACCGCTGGGTCGAGGCGAACACCTACGCCTACGACCGCGAGGCCGCCGTCGACGCCGACACCGCATTCAGCATCGATACGCCGCCGCCCACCGTCTCGGGCGACCTCCACATGGGCCACCTCTACCAGTTCACCCTCCAGGACTTCGTGGCCCGCTACCACCGGATGGCCGACCCCGCGGTCTACTTCCCGTTCGGCTACGACGACAACGGCATCGCCTCCGAGCGCCTGACCGAGCGCGAACTCGACATTCGCCACCAGGACTTCACGCGCCGCGAGTTCCAGGAAAAGTGCCGCGACGTCTGTGCCGACTACGAGGCCGCGTTCACCGACGACGTCCAGTCGCTCGCCGTCTCCGTCGACTGGGACAACACCTACAAGACCATCGAGCCGCGCGTTCAGCGGGTCTCACAGCTCTCCTTCATCGACCTCTACGAGCGGGGTCGCGAGTACCGCCAGCGCGCCCCGACGATCTGGTGTCCCGACTGCGAGACGGCCATCTCGCAGGTCGAACAGGAGGACAAGGACAAACACACGAAGTTCAACGACATCGCCTTCGATCTGGTCGAAACCGGTGAGGGCGAGGCCGACGAGGGCGCCACCTTCACCATCTCGACGACGCGCCCGGAACTTCTGCCGGCCTGCGTCTCCGTGTTCGTCCACCCCGACGACGACGAGAACCAGCACCTCGTCGGCGGCACGGCGAAAGTCCCCATCTTCGGGCAGGAGGTCCCCATCATCGCCGACGACCGCGTCGACATGGAGACCGGCAGCGGGCTCGTCATGTGCTGTACCTTCGGCGACCAGACCGACATCGAGTGGTACCAGGCCCACGACCTGCCCCTCAGAATCGCCATCGACGAGTCGGGCACGATGACCGACGTGGCCGACGACTACGAGGGCATGACCACCGAGGCCGCCCGCGAAGCCATCATCGAGGACCTCGCCGAGAGCGGCGCGCTCGTCGAGAGCCGCGACCACGAGCACACGGTCCAGGTCCACGAGCGCTGCGAGGTCGAGGTCGAGTACCTCGTCACCGAGCAGTGGTACGTCGAGATGCTCGACAAGACAGACGACTACCTCGAAGCGGGCGAGGAGATGGAGTGGTACCCCGAGAAGATGTTTACCAGGTACCAGCACTGGATCGAGGGCCTGGAGTGGGACTGGTGTATCTCTCGCCAGCGCGACTCGGGCATCCCCATCCCGGTCTGGTACTGCGAGGACTGCGGCGAGACGGTCATGGCCGCCAAGGAGGACCTCCCGGTCGACCCGCTGGCCGACGACCCACCGGTCGATAGCTGCCCAGACTGTGGCGGGAGCGACTTCCGCCCCGAAGAGGACGTCTTCGACACCTGGGCCACCTCGTCGCTCACGCCGCTCATCAACGCGGGCTGGGACTGGGACGCCGAGGCAGAGGAGTTCGCGATGGCGCGGCCGGAGCTCTACCAGTTCGACCTCAGGCCGCAGGGCCACGACATCATCTCGTTCTGGCTGTTCCACACCGTCGTCAAGTGCTACGAGCACACCGGCGAGGTGCCCTTCGACAGCGTCATGATCAACGGGATGGTCCTGGACGAGAACCGCGAGGCGATGTCGAAATCGAAGGGCAACGTCATCCCGCCCGCCGAGGTGACGGAGAACTTCCCGGTCGACGCCGCGCGGTTCTGGGCCGCCGGCACCTCAATCGGCGACGACTTCCCCTACAAGGAAGGGGACCTCGAAGCCGGCGAGCGCCTGCTCCAGAAGCTCTGGAACGCGTCCCGACTGATCGACCAGCTGACGCCCGCACACGAATCAGTCGAGGCGCCTGCCGACGAGGAGCTGGCGGCGGTCGACCGCTGGATGCTCGCGGAACTCGACGAGACGGTCGCCTCCATCACCGAGAAGTTCGAGGCCTACGAGTTTTCGAAGGCGCGCAACGAACTGCGCTCTTTCTTCTGGAACTCCTTTTGCGACGACTACCTCGAGATCGCGAAACAGCGCCTGAGCGGCGACGGTGCGGATGGGGCCGAGGGCGACGCGAGCGACGCCGGCGACGCCTCGACGGAGTACGCGCTCCTGACCGCCCATCGGACCTTCCTCAAACTGTTCGCACCCTTCCTCCCGCACGTCACGGAGGAGCTCTGGCAGCGCCTCTACGCTGATCCCGATGACAGCGAAGAGCTCGCCTCCATCCACACAGCCGACTGGCCGGCGACGCGCGGCTACGAGGCCGACCTCGAAGCGGGCGAGACGGCGATGGAGGTCATCGCCGCCCTGCGCCGCTACAAGACCGATTCGGGGCTGGCGCTCAACGCCGACCTCGGCCGCGTCCAGGTGTACGGCCACGTCGCAGGCTTCGAGGACGCCATCGCCGAGGCGATGCACGTCGGTGACTTCGAGACGCTCGACGAGGCGCCCGACGTCACCACCGAGGTGACCGGCGTCGACCTCGACTACTCGCTGGTCGGACCCGAGTTCGGCAGCGAGGTCGGCGACATCGACGCCGCCATCGAGGCCGGCGAGTTCGAGGAAGTCGACGGGAAACTGCACGTCGCGGGCGTCGAACTCGACCCGGAAATGTTCGAAATCGAGGAAGCGCGCACCTACTCCGGCGAGGGTGAGATGATCGAAACCGAGAGCGCGGTCGTCGTCGTTCGGTAATCGCAGTCAATCGATTCTCGTCGTCTATCGATTCTCGTCGTCTATCGATTCTCGTCGTCTATCGATTCTCGTCGTCTATCGATTCTCGTCGTCAGTCGGTACTCGTCGGCTGGTAGTCGTCGAAAAAGGCGGTCCGGAATTCGTCGTTCGGGACTATCTCGCTGCGATGTTCTCGGCGAATCCGCCGACCACCGGGAGCACAACTCGCTTGCCTTTGTAGGCGCTGTACATCATGTAGATCCAGAGGACGAACCCGCCGAGACCCACGACCAGCCAGACGAGCGAGAACCCCAGCCAGAGGAGCGTACCGATCAGGAACGTATCGCCGAGCATCGTGGCGAACAGAATCGTGTTCAACACGCTCATAGCCACGAACACCGCGATCAGTGCGCCCGACAGCACCATACTCTGGGCGGCGTGGAATCGGACGGACGGTCGGTCGTCGATCACGAAGAACAGCACGCCCGTGACGATACCGAAGAAATACGAGAGTGCCCCGGCGACGTTCTCGTCTAACCCCGTGTCGGACTGTGCTACCTGTTGTGTCTCCCCAGCGACTGGACGTTCGTCCACAGTTTCAGAAGCCATTGTAATCGAACGTATGGACGCTCTATGAGTACATAAAGTAGTAGTACTTTTCAATTACAGTTCACTTTGGTCCGCCTGGTCCTCAGCACCCCATACCGTTATCGCGAGATGCGAGCCGAAAAATCCGCTCGCGAAGCAGTCACAGAGCCCCCGGGGTGTAGGCCCGGTCCTTGATGGGGAGTACCCCATAGACTTATGTTGATGTGATGAATACCATAGAGTGAGAAATGGCGTTCGAGGTCATCGAGAACACCGAAGACAGGGCGGCCGAGACGGTCATCCGGCGGAAGATCTACCGAACTGACGACCCCCAGTATCCGATCGGATACCGATACGCCCTGCACTACGGCTTTCTCGGTGGCGAGGGCGTCATTCTCCGGTACGACAACGAGAACCAGACTCCAGAGCGCCACGAACGCCACACACCCGACGGCATCGAAACAATCGAGTTCCCCGGAATGATCGAGTTCCGTGACCGATTCGTAAACGAAATCCAGGAGTTGCCATGACCACGAACACGCTCAAAATCACGTACGGACAGCGCGAGAACAACCAGCGGGCCGCTCGCGAACGGCTCCGTCGGGCGGAAGCCGGCGACGAGTTCGACGAACAGGAGGCGGCGTTTATCCTGAACTTCGAGGATCTCGACGACGTCGAGCGACTCATGCGTCGGTTGAACCTCCAGCTTCTGGACACCGTCGCCAGTGAACGCCCGGAAAGTATCCGCGAGACGGCTCGGCTGGTCGACCGCGATTACAAAGAGGTTCATCGGAACCTCGAGGAACTCGAAGCGCTCGGCGTCATCGAATTCACGACAGACGGCAATCGAAAACGCCCGATTCTCCGCGAGGGGACCGAGGCGATCGACCTCTCGATCACGTTTCCTATCGACACCGACACGTCGGAGTCCGCTTCTCGCCGGGAAACGTCTGTCTGAGACCGAAACAGCGGTAGACTGTCTGCTTATACGTTGGTTCAATTGCAATCCAACAGAGACCGCTTCGACAGTACCAGCCGCTCGTTCAGTACCGACTGCGCCCGCCCAGCAGCGCGAACAGTCCGACAACGACGAGGCCCAGCCCCCACCACAGCGAGTCGCCGGGGAGCACGACGAGCAGAAGGGTCACGACGCCGGACGAGAACAGGGACCAGCCGAGAGTCGAACGTGTCGACATACCTGACGTTCGGGCTGGCCGCGGAAATGGCCTGCGCCGGTCGGACCTACGCGCCGCGTTTGACCTTCTCGACGCGCGTCGCGAGCGCGAGGAACGTCGCGGCGATGGTCAACACGACCGCCCACGCCGCCGCCAGGTCGTGCTCCTGGAACGAGTGAAAGGCCACGCCCTGGACCATCTCGGCGCGGATCCAGGTGTGATGTGGCCCCTCCAGGATCGGTACGAAGTAGTCGACCACGTCGTTGAAGCCGTACCAGACGACCGAGAGGGCCACCGCGCCGACCGAAAAGTCCGCGTAGCGGTGGATCAGGAACGCCTCGATCATCATCGCGAGATGCGAGAGGATCAGGAACCAGTAGAGCCACGCGGCGATGCCCCCCGGTCCGTTGAGGATCAACTGGACGTACGGCGTCCAGAGACCGAGCTTGATGCAGCCGAAGAAGGCCAGTACGTGCAGCCAGTCGGCGTCCCAGTCGCGTTTCCAGGCTACGAGCGAGAGGCCGATGAAGAGGGTCGCGACCGGCGAGTCGGGGATGAGCGGCCACGCGGCGAGCGGGGCGGCGCCGAGTTGGCCTTCGACGAGCGGCGCCGCGGTGTCGAGCGGGCGACCGGCGTAGTACCAGAAGCCGAAGAGCGTGCCGACGAGGTTCACGAGCGCGATGGGCCAGGCCAGGCGGAGGCCGACGTTCTCCAGCCAGTCCGGGAGGGGCGCGACGTACCACGGGAGGTGGTCGGACTCGGGGACCGCCGCGCCGGTGAGGCGGGCGACTGTGGCGTCGAGGCGGCGGCCAGCGCGCGAGACGACCGACATGCCCGCCCGTGAGTGGCCTGTCGGGAAAACGATAGCGGTCGCCGTGGCCTGTGTGCTTTCGCACAGCGCCGCCGGGAACGCGACCCGTTAAGTGAGTCCGCCGCCAAGCCCGGCACATGACCGAAGAGACCGACCTGGAGGAACTCCGTCGCGGGACCGACCTGGTCAAGCGCGGGTTCGCGAAGATGCAGAAAGGCGGCGTCATCATGGACGTCGTGAACCGCGAGCAGGCCCGGATCGCCGAGGACGTCGGCGCCGTCGCCGTCATGAACCTCGAAGCCGTCCCGGCCGACATCCGCAAGCGCGGCGGCGTCGCGCGCATGGCCGACCCCGCCTCGCTCGAACAGATCATCGACGAAGTCTCCATCCCGGTGATGGGCAAGGCCCGCATCGGCCACACGAAAGAGGCCCAGATCCTCGAAGCCGTCGGCGCCGACATGGTCGACGAGAGCGAGGTGCTCACGCCCGCCGACGACCGCTTCCACATCGACAAGCGCGACTTCACCGCGCCGTTCGTCTGCGGCGCGCGCAACCTCGGCGAGGCCCTGCGCCGCATCGACGAGGGCGCGGCGATGATCCGCACGAAAGGCGAGGCCGGCACCGGCGACGTCAACCAGGCCGTCCACCACCAGCGCAACATCAAGGGCGCGATCCGCGAACTCGAGGGCGCGAGCCACGAGGAGCGCGAGAAGTGGGCCCGCGAGCACGAGGCGCCCGCCGAGCTCGTCCACGAGACCGCCGAGATGGGGCGGCTCCCGGTCGTCAACTTCGCCGCGGGCGGCATCGCGACGCCGGCCGACGCCGCGCTGATGATGCACCACGGCTGCGACGGTATCTTCGTCGGCTCCGGCATCTTCGGCGCCGAGGACCCCGAAGCGATGGGCTCGGCCGTCGTCGAGGCGGTCAACAACTGGGACGACCCCGAGGCGCTCGCCGACATCGCGTCGAACATCGGCGCGGGCATGAAAGGCGACGCGAACGTCGACCTGCCCGAAGAAGAGAAGATGCAGGGCCGCGGCGTCTGAACCGGACAGACCCGACCGTCACGGACTCTTTCTGACGCGGCCGTCACGCCGACTGCACGCGTCTTCGTTCTCGTCGGCCAGCACCAGCAAGCGCGCCGCAAGCGACGAACCCGTGAACACAACACCCAAGAGCGTCGATTCACGAACGGCAAGTATGCAAGCCGGGGTTCTGGCCGAGGAGTGGGAGGCGCTCCTCGAGAGCGTCTCGACGACCGAGGGACGACTGGCAGCGAGCCTCGTCCTCGTCGGGACGGCCGCGGTGCTGGGCTGGGTGGTGTTCCCGCGCGTCACGGCGTCGGCCGAGCAGTGGCTGAGTAGCCGCCTGATCCCCGATCGGTTTCGCGACTCCGCGCGGTCGCTGGGCAATCACGTGCCGACGTCGATGGGCGGCCTCCTGCTTACGCTGGTCCGCCTCGAACTCCTCGTCGCAACCGGTGTCGCGCTGCTCGTCCTCTGGGACCGACCCGACCTGGTCCGCTGGGCGACCGACCGGACCATCGAACAGATCCCGCTGATACGGCGACTCACCATCTCGGTGGTCGTCCTGTTGCTGTCGTACGCCGGCGCGGCGGACCTGTCCGAGCGGATCGCCGATTTCAGCCAGCAGACCGAGTGGATGACCGAACACCAGGAGGAGATCCTCCTGCGGGTCTCCCAGCTCGCTCTGTTCATCGTGATGGGGCTGTTCCTGATGGGCGTCTGGGGGATCGACCTCGGCGGCCTGCTCGTCGGGGCCGGCTTCCTCGGTATCGTCATCGGCTTCGCGGCCCGCCAGACCCTCGGATCCCTCATCGCCGGGTTCGTCCTGATGTTCTCGCGTCCGTTCACCATCGGCGACTGGGTCGAGGTCGGCAACGAGGAAGGGATCGTGACCGACATCACCATCTTCAACACCCGCCTCGAGAACTTCGACGGGGAGTTCGTCGTCATCCCGAACGACCAGGTCTCCAATCAGGCGATCACCAACCGGAGTCAGAAGGGATTGCTCCGCCTGCGCGTCGACGTGGGCATCGACTACGAGGCCGACCCCGACCACGCGACCGACGTGGCCCTCGAGACGATCAGCGACCTCCGCGAAGTCATCGACGCGCCGCCGCCGCAGGTGTTCCCCAAGTCCTTCGGCGACTCGGCCGTCGTCCTCGAGGTACGCTTCTGGATCGACCACCCGACGCCCCCGCGCAAGTGGAAAGCCGTCTCGGCGGTGATATCCTCCGTCAAGGAAGCCTTCGAGGAAGAGGACATCAAGATCCCCTACCCCCAGCGGGAACTCTCCGGCCGCGCGGAGACCGGCGGCTTCCGGGTCAGACAGCCCGACGGGACGCGCGCCGGCCCGGCGCGACCCGAGGCCACCGAGGACGATTGATCACGACCGGTGCGGCCCCGTCACTCGATCCCGAAGTAGCCCTCGACGACGAGCGCGAACCCGACGAGCCACAGGCCCGCGAGGCCGGCCACCGCCGCGACGTGGAACGCCCAGGCCGCGCCCTGGCCGCCGAGCAGTGGGGTCTCCATCGCGGTCGATACCCAGGCGGTCGCACCACCGCTCGCCGATCCCTGCGTCGCGGCCACGAGAAACACCATGATCACCGCCGGCCCCGCCGCGCCCACCAGCGCGGTCCCGAGACGCCGGCCCGCCCGCGCCACGCGCCGCGGTTCCACCGCGTGGGTGACGTACGCGTCGGCGTCCGACCCCGAATGTGCCATGATAGATCCTGACACAGCACACCAGTACTTAAAAATATCGCACTCCAGCCGCTCTCCGTCCGGGTTCGTCCAGTTCCGAGGGGCCAGCAGACACCCTGACAGAGTCACTCGTGGGAGGTGACGCCGGAGTCACCCGCAGAAGGTCGCGGCGGAGTTACCCGTGGAAGGTGGCACCCTCGCCGATGGCGGTCTGGTAGACCCTGGAGTCGACGCCCTCGGCGTCGAAGGCGTCGACCATCGCCGAGGCGATCCCTCGGCGGTCGGACTCGTGACAGGCGGCGACGACGCTCGGGCCGGCGCCGCTTATCGTGACGCCGGTCGCACCGGCGTCGAAGGCGGCCTCGCGGACGGCGTCGTAGCCGTCGATCAGTTTCGCTCGGGCGGGGGTGACGACCGAGTCTTCCATCCCCCGCCCCACGAGTTCCGGATCCGACCGGTGCATCCCGGTCGTCAGCGTCGCGGCGTTGCCGACCGTCTCGACGAGTTGACTGACACGCGCGCCCTCCGGGACGACCTCGCGGGCGTCCCGCGTCGAGACGACGATGTCCGGGAGACACGTCACCAGCGGGATCTCGGCGTCGACTTTCGTGATCCCGTCGGGAGTCGCGATAGTGAACCCGCCGAGGATCGCGGGCGCGACGTTGTCGTCGTGGGCGTCGCCGGAGACGACGGCCTCGCCCTCGGCCGCGATAGGGACGAGTTCCTTCCGTGAGAGCCCTCGGTCGTAGAGTTCGTTGAGCGCGACGGCGGCGGCGGCCGCGCTGGCGGCCGACGAGCCGAGACCGGAGGCGGGGCGGACGCCTTTGTCGATCTCGATGTGGGCGGGGGCGTCGAGGGCCTCCGCGACGGCGCCGACAGTGTTGTCGTCGGGGTTTTCGGGGATGAACTGGCTGCCGGCGCCGGTCACGTCGATGGTCGTCCGGTCGGCCTTCTCGACGCGGACCACGTCCGCGGGTCGGTCCAGGGCGACGCCGAACACGTCGAAGCCGCTCCCGAGATTCGCACTCGTCGCAGGTGCCCTGACCGTCACCATGTGCTCGCGAGTTACCGGACTGCAGGCAAAAAGGTAGCGGAGTGTGCGGACCTGAGCGCCGAGGACGCCGCGACGTTCGCGCACCGAGCGAAAGGGCTTTTCCGGTCACGGCGGAAGGACGGGCATGATCGGCGTCGTCGGTGGCGGCCTCGCGGGCCTCTCCGCAGCGTATCGACTTCAGCAACGCGACTACGACGTACGAGTGTTCGAGGCCAGCGAGAACGTGGGCGGGCTCGCGAGAGTCTACGAGACGGCGGGCGACCCCATCGAGACGTTCTACCACCACCTCTCGGCCTCCGAGGAGACCATCGTCGAACTGATCGAGGAACTGGGCCTGGGCGAAGAGCTGGAGTGGCGCTACAAGGTCGACTCCTACTACGTCGACGGCGTGATCCACCCGATGGAGAAAGCCTGGGAGATCCTCGCGTACCCGCATCTCTCGATCTACGACAAGTTCCGGCTCGCCATGCTTGTCAAGGAGATTGACGTGCGCGGCGGGCGGCCGAAGTTCGACACCTACGACGACATCACCGACTTCGAGGACGTCCCGATAAAGGAGTTCCTGCTCGAGCACACGACGCGACACGTCTACGAGTCGTTCTGGGAGCCGCTGCTCGACGCGAAGTTCGGCTCGCGCAAGGAGGACGTCTCGGCGGCGTGGCTGCTCGGGCGCGTGAAGTTCCGCGGCGAGCGCGACCCGCTCCGGGGCGAGCAACTCGGCTATCTCGACGGCGGGTTCGGTCAGTTCCTCGACGCGCTCCTCGACGCCGTCGGCGAGGACACCGTGACCACCGGCGCGCGCGTGACGGATCTCGCGGCCGCGGACGGACCCCTGTCGAGCGCGGACGGAAACGTCGACGCGATGACGGTCGAGACCGACGACGGGACGGAGACGTACGACGTCGACGGCGTCGTCGTCGCGGCGATGCCGAACGTTCTCGAAGACCTGACCGGATACCCCTGCGAGATCGACTTCCAGGGCACGGTCTGTTCGGTCTGGAGCATGGACGAATCGCTCACGGACACCTACTGGCTCAACATCAAAGACGACGCGCCTTTCGGCGTCTTCATCGAACACACGAACTTCGTTCCGCCCGAGCGCTACGGCGGGGAACACCTCTACTACACCGCGAGCTACGTTCAGGACCCCTCGGAGAACCTCTGGGGGATGGACGACGACGAAGTCGAAGCCCACTGGCGAGCGGGGATCGCGGATCTCCTCCCGCAGTTCGACCCCGAGAGCGTCAACTGGGTGAAGACGGCGCGCAACCCACGCACCGCACCCATCTACGAGCGCGGCTACCTCGACATGGTCGTCCCCTACGACCTCGGCGAGGAAGTGGCCGACGGACTCTACTACGCCGGAATGGCCTCGCGGGCGCAGTACCCCGAGCGGTCGCTCAACGGCGCGATCGAAGCGGGGTTCGCCTGCGCGGACCTGATCGACGGCGCCGATCCGGAGTCGGTCACGGAGTTCTGAGCCACACCGACTGCCGGAGAAGAGCGGCGCTCAATCGGTCACGATCCTCGACGCCGGGCGCGCGGTCTCAGTCCTCGACGCCGGGCGCGCGGTCGACGTCGACCTCGTCGGGCTCCTCGGTGCCACCGACGACAACCTCGCCGTCACCGGTCTCGACGTAGACGTCGTCGGCGAAGCCGCCCTCCGCGTGGGGATGTTCGGGGTCGTCGAGTTTCTCGGGCGTCGAGGGCGCCTCGGCGATGGCGCCGGCGGGGCGAAAGTCGCCGAGCGGGTCGTCGATGCTGATGCCGTGGCGGTCGAAAAAGTGCCGGTAGCGCGCGTAGTGGTCCTCGAGTTCATCGGCTGGGAACTCCATCATCTCGGTCCAGCCGTGGTTGTAGAAGTCGAAGTTGGCCTGGATGTGGGTGATCTCGCGGGCCTCGGCCTCGGGAAAGCCGTCCTCGAGCGCGGCGACGTAGGTGTCCATCGTCGCGTCGAAGAAGTCGTCGAGGTGGGCGCGGCGCTCGTCTGCGCGAGCGGGGTCGGCCTTGTCGGCGAACACGCCCGTGTGCAGGTCGACCAGTCGGTCGTTGACCTTCTCGCCGACGACCGGCAGCGTCAACGCCTGCTTTGCGGCCCAGTGGCGCACGTTCTGGCGGAGTTTCATCTCGACGGCGGTTAGGACCCGACCGTCTTGAACCTCCCGCCGGCGCGTCGCGGCGACCGAACCGGACGACCGCGTGACACAGTGACCGAACCGGACGACCGCACGACGTGGCGGGGACACTGCGACGAGACGTGAACAAACGATCACCAACGACCGGGAGTATGCCAACCACACCCATGGATAGATAGCAATCCACATTAAGCACGATATCGAAGACTGCGCGCATGAGCGCATCCCACGTCATCATCGGTGATGGCATCGCCGGGAGTTCGGCCGCGGAGACGATCCGGGAGGCTGACCCGGAGGCCGACATCACCGTCATCACCGATGAGGGGGAAGCACTGTACAACCGGATCCTGATAAAGGAGTTCGCTAAGGGCAAACTGCCCGAGGCCCCCATCTCCATCCACGAACCCGAGTGGTACGACGAGCGCGACATCGACCTGGAACTCGACACGCACGTCACCACCGTCGACACCGAGGACAACGAGATCCACACCCACGAGGGTGACGTCTACGCCTACGACAAACTGCTCGTCGCTACGGGCGGCACGCCCGCCAGCCTCTCCAGTTACGGCATCCAGAACGTCGACGCCGAGGGGATCGACCACTTCTGGACGTTCCAGGACGCCCGCTCGATCAAGGACAACGTCGAGAACGCCGACAGGGGGATCATCGTCGGCGCGGGTCTGCTCGGCATCGACCTCGCGGCCATCTGCGGTGCGCAGGAACTGGACGCCAACTACCTGATGCGCGGCGAGTGCTGGTGGCGCTACGCGCTCGACACAGAGGGCGCGGAGATTCTCCACGATGCGATGCGCGAACGCGGCGTCACGCCCGTCTTCGACTCCGGCGTCGACGAGTTCGTCATGGACGACGAGGGGAACGTCGAGGCCGCCGTCGACCCCAGCGGCGAGCGCTACGAGGGCGACTGGGCCGGCGTCGCCATCGGCCTCGATTTCAACACGGAGTTCCTCGAGAACACCCCCGTCGAGACCAACGACAACGGCATCGTCACGGACGAGTTCATGCGCACCGGTGTCGACGACATCTACGCCGCGGGGGACCTGACCTGGTTCTACGACACCATCCTCGGCGAGATGGGCCAGAACGGCTCGTGGGGGTCGGCCAAAGAACAGGGTTCGATCGCCGGCCAGAACATGGTCGCCGACGTCGACGCGGGCGGCGAGACCGACGACCCCGAGGAGTTCCGCTGGGTCTCCTCCTATTCTATCACGCACTTCGATTTCCCCTTCCTCTCTTTCGGCCACCCGACCATCGGCGACGACGAGGCCAGCCGGAAGTTCAGCGACACGGAGTGGCGTCGCCTCGCCTTCAAGGACGGCAAAATCGTCGGCGGCGTCCTCATCGGCGACCTCTCCCAGCAGTCCAAGTACAAGAAACTCATCCGCGAGGAACGCGAGGTCGCCCACCTCAAAGAGGAACTGATGGCCGAGGACGTGGACATGGACGCGCTCGAAGAGGCCGCCCCGCAGGCGGAGTAACGACCCCAGTCCGACCGTCTTTCGCTCGGCTTCAACCCTCTCATTTTCCGGCCCGCCGTCACGCATCTGTGACACACCGGCCGCCGCTCAGCGCGGCTGTCGATTGCGGCTTGTCCGTGCAAGCAGATCCCCGATGAGCGCGGCGACCGAACGGATAGATGCAATGTCCACCACAGTGACCGACGACGCGGTCGGAAAGGACGTGATCGACGCGGACGACGAACAGATCGGTGTCGTGACAGCCGTCGAGTACGGAACAGCGCACGTCGACCCCGACCCCGGCCTCAGCGAGAAGCTCAAGACGAAACTCGGCTGGGAGGACCGCGAAGCGGCCGAGTACCCGATCCAGGAAGACGCGATCGGGTCCGTCACGGACGACGAGATCCGCCTCCGGTACAGCCGGTGAACCGCTACGCGCGAGTCGCTGTCTCGACGAGCCCTCCCGAGTCGTGAAAGCGCAGTTCGATCGGCTACCCGATCGAAGGCGTTTTCTCCGGCCCTGACAGACCGACGGGCATGGACAGCGGCGGCAGCAGCGACATGACCCTCGCGTTCGACCTCGCGGCGCTGAAACGGCTCGCCTACCCGGATCGGGTCTTCCAGGACGCCCGCCAGTGGAGCGAGTACGTCGGCGTCGTCTCCGAGGACCCCACCTACGTCGTGACGAACTTCACGCGCAAGCATCGCATCCGCCAGGACTTCTTCTCCGGGCCGCGCTCGCGCGCCGAGAGCCTGGAGAACGTCAAGGCGCAGTTCGGCACCGACCGGCACGTTTTCGTCGGCGTCGACGACGAGGACGAGGCGCTGGCCGAGGAAGTCGGCTGGGAGTTCCTCGACGTCGAGGACGCCGCCGCGGCCGCCGAGTGGCAACTCGGCGAACCCGCCGACCCCGACGTCGAACCCGACGACGAAGGCCGCGACGACTGGCCCTGACAGGGGGCGGAGGCGGATCCGACGAGATCGTCGGTTCTCATCGCGGCGTTTAAACGGCTCTCGACAGTAGGACGAGCAATGGCAGAGCCACGCGTACCGGGGAGCGACGGGGCGGAGCTGGACCTCGCGTGTGGCGAGACGGTCGCCGTCCACGACCTGGACATGGGCCTGCGCGAGTACGACTGTCGCTGCGGGAAGACCCACGCGGTCGTGATGGACGTCCACCCGCTGGGGCGGTTCGTCCCGGAGTTCCTCGCCGACGTGTTGCGCGAGACGATCGACACCGCCGACGAGTTCGACGAGTTCACCACCGCGCACCTGATGGGCATCGTGCTGGAGGAGTTCCCCGAGAAGGTGGCGAGCGCCGACGTGGCCGAGGACGGCTCGGTTGGCTACTCGCTCGTCTGGATGAGCGACTTCGACTCGCGGCGACTCCACGAGGTGGTCGTCGAACTGGTCGTCGAACTGATGGACCACGCGGTCAGCCACGCCGAAAACGACGACGCCGCGGCGGAGTTCGAACAGTTCCTCGACGAGTTCGACGTCGAGGCGTTCGTCGACCAGTACCGCGCCCAGCGCGACTTCGACTCCGAACACGACGCAGCGGTCTGAGCGGTGCCCGGGCGAGAGCGAGTAGGAGCCACCCGCCGTCCGAACCGGCGTATGACAACTGATGACAGGCGCGCGAGCGGCGAGGGGGGCGTCACCCGTCCGCCGTCCGTGGGTTTTCGCTGATCGGCCGTCTGACGGCTGTCTGACGCCGTTTAATGAGGATAGAGCTATTACAGTTGTGTGTATGCGCGTACGTCGGCGCGATTTCGAGCGGATCCGATCCGTCCTCCAGCAAGCCGATGCCGACGAGCCGCTGACCGCGCGAGAGATCTGTCGCCTGCTGGACGAACACGGTGAGGACATCGACAGCGCACACCGCGTAGCGACCGTGCTGGGTCGCCGGGCCCAGTCCGGCGAGGTCGAGGTCATCCGCGACCAGCCCTATCGCTACCGGTTCGTCGACGAACGCAACTGAGGCCGTGACCCTGGGGAGGGTTGCTACCGTCGCGGGCGGGAGAACCGTCCGGCCGCAGTCCGAGTTCCTTCTGTCGGTAGCTCACTCTCCCGACGCGGGTGGCCCCGACGGCCGCCCGATTTCGCCGCGGTTATACACCACCATCGCCTCGGATCGATAGCGTTCGGAGTCGCTGGCCGGTGTCGAGGGCGACGCGAAACTCGGCCGGTGCTGAATACGATTTTCGAAACCCGATTTCGATGTTCGTACTGATTCGCCGGGTTTATTACGATGTGCCGGCTCCGACCGAGTAATGACGGACGAGGAAGACCGCACGATTTTGCTGATCGGCAGCGGACCGATCAAGATCGGACAGGCCGCAGAGTTCGACTACTCGGGCGCACAGGCGTGTCGCGCGCTCCAGGAGGAGGGCGCGCGGGTCGTCCTCGTGAACTCGAACCCGGCGACGATCATGACCGACCCCGAGATGGCCGACGCGGTGTACATCGAGCCCATCAACACCGAGGCCATCTCGGAGATCATCCGGAGGGAACAGCCCGACGGCGTCATCGCGGGTCTGGGCGGCCAGACCGGCCTCAACGTCACCGCCGAACTCGCCGAGGAGGGCGTCCTCGACGAGCACGACGTCGACGTCATGGGCACGCCGCTGGACACCATCTACGCGACCGAGGACCGCGACCAGTTCCGCCAGCGCATGGAGGACATCGGCGAACCCGTCCCGGCCTCCGAGACTATCGATGCCGTGGACGAAGTCGAGGAAGCCGTCAAAGCCGTCGGCGGCCTCCCGGTCATCATGCGGACCACCTACACGCTCGGCGGTGCGGGCTCGGGCGTCATCGGCGACATGGACGAACTCAAGGAGGCCGTCCGCAAGGGCCTGCGCCTCTCGCGGGACAACCGCGTGATGATCACCGAGTCCATCGACGGCTGGGTCGAACTCGAGTACGAGGTGATGCGCGACGCAGACGACTCGTGTATCATCATCTGCAACATGGAGAACATCGACCCGATGGGCATCCACACCGGCGAGTCCACGGTCGTGACGCCCTCGCAGGTCATCCCCGACGAGGCCCACCAGGAGATGCGCGACTCCGCGCTGAAGGTGATCCGCGAACTCGGCATCGAGGGCGGCTGTAACATCCAGCACGCCTGGCGCGACGACGGCACCCCCTCCGGCGAGTACCGCGTCGTCGAGGTCAACCCGCGCGTCTCCCGTTCCTCGGCGCTGGCGTCGAAGGCGACCGGCTACCCCATCGCCCGCGTCACCGCGAAGGTCGCGATGGGCAAGCGCCTCCACGAGATCGAAAACGAGATCACCGGCGAGACCACCGCGGCGTTCGAGCCCGCCATCGACTACGTCGTGACGAAGGTGCCGCGCTGGCCCAAGGACAAGTTCACCGACGTCGAGTTCGAGCTCGGGCCGGGGATGAAATCGACCGGCGAGGCGATGGCCATCGGCCGCACGTTCGAGGAGTCGCTGCTCAAAGCCCTCCGTTCGAGCGAGTACGACCCCGCCGTCGACTTCGCGGAGGTGTTCAACGACGAGCTGGAAGACGACTACCTCGAGCGCCCGACGCCGGACCGCCCCTACGCCATCTTCGAGGCGTTCGACCGCGGCTACTCCGTCGAGCAGGTCGCCGAGATCACCGAGATCAAAGAGTGGTATCTCGAACGGTTCAAGCGCATCGCAGACGCCGCCGCGGCGGCCGCCGAGGGCGACTTCCAGGCGGCCGCGGACGTGGGCTTCACCGACCAGGAGATCACCGCCATCGCCGGCGGCGACTTCCATGACACCCACGCGTCGTGGATTCCCGCCATCGGCGCCGACGAGGCCCGCGCCGACGGCGGCGAGATCGACGCCGAAGACGCGAGCACGGCGACGGGGGCGACCGATGCGCCCGCCGAGGGCGAGGTCGCAACCGCCTCGACGGCGGAAGAGCCGGTGACCGTCGACGAGGTCGACGACACCACCTCCGAGCGGGACTTCAAGCTCGTCGACACCTGCGCGGGCGAGTTCCGCGCGACGACGCCGTACTACTACTCCTCCCGTGACCCCATCTCCGGGCTCGGTCGTAACGAGGTCCAGGTCGACCGCGACGTCGAGAGCGTGGTGGTCGTCGGCGGCGGCCCCATCCGCATCGGCCAGGGCGTCGAGTTCGACTACTGTTCGGTCCACGCAGTCCGCGCGCTCGAAGAGTTGGGCATCGAGGTCCACGTCGTCAACAACAATCCCGAAACCGTGTCGACGGACTACGACACCTCCGACGGCCTGTTCTTCGAGCCCATCACCGCCGAGGAGGTCGCCGACGTGGTCGCGGAGACCGGCGCCGACGGCGTGATGGTCCAGTTCGGCGGCCAGACGTCGGTGGACATCGGCCACCCGCTCGAACAGGAGATCGACCGCCGCGGCCTCGACTGCGAGATTCTCGGCACGTCGGTCGACGCGATGGACCTCGCGGAGGACCGCGACCGTTTCAACCGCCTGATGGACGACCTGGGCATCGCCCAGCCCGAGGGCGGTTCCGCGACCAGCGAGCAGGAGGCCCTAGGCCTGGCCCACGAGATCGGCTACCCCGTTCTCGTCCGCCCGAGCTACGTGCTCGGCGGGCGCGCGATGGACATCGTCTACAGCGACGAGGACCTCAAGGAGTACATCGAAGAAGCGGTGCGTGTGAGCCCGGACAAGCCCATCCTCGTCGACGAGTTCCTCGAGGACGCCGTGGAACTGGACGTCGACGCCGTCTCCGACGGCGAGAGCGTCCTCATCGGCGGTATCATGGAACACGTCGAGTCCGCGGGTGTCCACTCCGGCGACTCGGCCTGCATGATCCCGCCGCGCTCGCTCGGCCGCGACGTCAACCGGAAGGTGCGCCAGGTCACCGAGGACATCGCCCGCGCGCTCGACACCGTCGGCCTGCTGAACGTCCAGCTCGCCGTGCGCGACAGCGAGGTGTACGTGCTGGAGGCGAACCCGCGCTCCTCGCGCACTGTGCCCTTCGTCTCGAAAGCGACCGGCGTCCCGATCGCGAAACTCGCCGCGAAGGTCATGGCCGGCGAGTCCCTCGAAGAGATGGACGTCCACGAGCAGGTGCCCGCCCAGACCTCCATCAAGGAGGTCGTCCTGCCGTTCGACCGCCTGCCGGGCTCTGACCCGCGTCTCGGCCCCGAGATGAAATCGACCGGCGAGGTCATGGGCACCGCCGACTCGTTCGGCCGCGCCTACGACAAGGCGCAGATGTCCGTCGGCAAGCCCATCCCGCGCGAGGGGACCGCCGTCGTCGACCTCTCGGAGAGCGAGTTCCCCGGCGCGGACACGGAGGCCGGCGAGCAACTCGTCGAGGCCTACGCCGAGCACTTCGACCTCGTGGAGTTCGACAGTACGGAGGCGTTCGTCGAGGCCATCCAGAACGAGGAGGTCGACCTCATCGTCTCGCGCCAGCGCGAGCCGCTGCAGACGGCCGTCGAGGAGGAGATCACCTACTTCTCGACGCTGCCGAGCGCGAAGGCCGCGCTGGAGGCCATCGAGGCCGCCGACGAACCGCTGGACGTCCAGCCCGTCGGCAACCGCGTCAAGCGCGACGAGTACTGGGGCCAGCCGAAAGGCGAGTGAGCGGCCCGCCGAACGTCCCCTGTTAATCAGGTAGAGAACGGTGACGGTTTCGCCGGTGAACGTAGTTATTTATCCCTCTCGCGTGTGAAATCCGGTCCATGGACGACATCTTCGTCGCGCGGTTGATGAGTTCGGACCTGCAGACGGTCGGCCCCGACACGCTGGTCGAGGACGCCGCGATCCAGATGCAGGACAACGAGGTCGGGTCGCTCGTCGTCGTCGACGAGAACAATCAGCTCCTCGGCATCCTCACGACGACGGACTTCGTCGACATCGTCGCCAAGTCCAAACCCAAGGCCGAGACGACGGTCGAGCGGTACATGACGACCGACGTGCTGACGGTGTCGGCCCAGGACTCCATCGTCGACGTGGCCGACCTGCTGCTCGACCACGGCATCCACCACGCACCGGTCGTCGACGACGAGGAAGGCGTCATCGGCATGATCACCACGACGGACCTGACGGCGTACATCTCCAGCGTCCAGACGCCGTCGCCGGCCTGACCGGTCCCACTCTGGTTTTCAGTATCGGATCTCGCGGCGACATACCTAAAACGAGTTCCGGCGGAGGGTCGGTATGGCTGTTGACGACGAACCCTCAGAACAGAGTCGCGTGACGGCGGCCGATAGAGAGGGAGTCGACGGGGACCGCCTCACGGGCCGCATCGGACTCGACGAGTCCGAGATCGCATCGCGCAAGTCGTTCACCGGATTCGACGAGGACGACGTCGAACGACTTGTCGCACTCGAATCCGAGATGGACGAGCGAGCCGAGGAAACGGTCGACGCGTTCTACGACCACCTCCAGTCGTACGAGGAGACCGTGGAAATTTTCGGACGGTCGACCAAATCGGTCCCGCAGTTGCGCGAGACTCAAGCGCGGTATCTCCGGGACCTGGTCGCCGGCGAGTACGACCGCACGTACTTCGAGAACCGGGCGCGGATCGGGAAGATCCACGACATGCTCGACCTCGGGCCGAAGATCTATCTGGGTGCGTACTCGCTGTACTTCGAGTCGTTTCTCGAGAGCATCGCCGCCGAGGTCGATACGGACGACCAGGGCGCGCAGGCAGCGGTCGACGAGGCACTCGAGATGGCGCTGTCGGTGTTCAAGCTCTTCAATCTCGACCAGCAGGTCGCGATGGACACGTACATCGACTCCTACAGCGAGCAACTCGAGGCGGCAGTCGACAGACAGGAGTCGCTGATGGGGAAAGTCGAACGGGAACTGCAGCGTCCGGTCGACGAGGTCGCAGCGACTGCCGAGGACGTCGCGGAGACGACACGGGAGATTAGCGACCGGGCCGACGACCAGACCGAGGCGATGGACGACGTCTCGGCGGAGGTCGCGGACATGAGCGCGACGATCGAGGAGGTCGCCTCGACAGCCGAAGAGGTGGCGGCAACGAGTACGCAGGCCGAAGAGACCGCCGAAAGCGGCCAGGAGGCCGCCCACGAGGCTGTCGAGGTGATGGGCGAGGTCGAAGCCGCAGTCGAGACCGCGTCGGCGGATATCGCCGGGCTCCACGAGCAGGCCGACGAGATCGACGAGATCGTCGAGGTGATAAACGACATCGCCGACCAGACGAACATGCTGGCGCTCAACGCCTCCATCGAGGCCGCCCGCGCCGGCGAGGCGGGTGAGGGATTCGCGGTCGTCGCCGACGAGATCAAGTCGCTGGCGGGCGCCTCCCAGGAACACGCAAACGAGATCGAAGCGACCGTCGGAGAGATGCAGTCCGAGACCGAGGCGACCGTCGCGAGCCTGGAGACCGTCACCGAACAGGTCACCGAAGGCGTCGGACAGGTCGAAGACGCCATGGCCAGACTCGACGATATCGTCACCGCCATCGACGAGACCTCCCGCGGTATCGAGGAAGTCTCCGACGCCACGGACGACCAGGCCGCCTCGACCGAGGAGGTCGCGGCGATGGTCGACCGACTTTCCGAGGGCCTCGACGAGATGGCCGACCGGATCGAGACCCTCGCAGCCGCGAACCGCGAGCAGACCGAGCGGTTCGACGAAATCGCCGAAACGGCCCGTCAACTCGACACCGACTCCCTGTGACCGGCGAGCACCCCGGTCGCAACCGGGCAGTCGGGCTAATCTTCATACAGTCCGGCAACCGAGGACGACTATGGACCTCCCGACCTGGAGCGAGTACTGGAACGAACTCGAGCCGACCGGTCTCGTCCTGATAGGCTTCGTCCTCTTCGTGTTTCCCGAACCGGCCACCTCTGCGCTCGGCGCGGGCCTCATGTTGCTCGGGAGCGCGTGGTGGTTCTACGAGTGGGAGCGCTGACCGACCCCGTCCTGTCGCCCCGAAACGGGGGAGCGATGTATTAGGTCTACCCGGTACCCGGTAGGTGTATTAGAACAATTCTGATACCACCCGGGCAGTAATCGCCATTCGATGACCGCCTCGAACGCGCAGTGGGTGTGGGCCGGAGGGAGTCGATGACCGAGCGGCAGGACCTGGACCGCGCGATGACACTCGCGGAGATGGCGCCGAGTCGATCCGTTCGATTCGAGATACTCGCCGGTCGGGAAGCGGAGTACCCCGGCTCTCGGCTCCATCGACCGCCCGTTACGTATCTCGAAGACACCGAGGCGCCGGCCTACGTGCTGACCAACGGGAAACGCGGCATCGGCGTCGGGACCAAACGAAACACGACGACCCCCAGCGACGAGCGGGGCTCGGTGATACTCGTCACGGGTCGGCGGATCCTCTGTCTCGTGGGCCAGGAACAGTCGGACGACGTGATCGAGATCCCCCACGGGGAGATCGCCGAAGTGACGTATCACACCGGTTTCCTCGGACACCGCCTCGCGGTCAAGACGCCGAAAAAGCAGTACCACTGCTGGGTGAACCGCAAGACCGACGAGTCGATCCTCGGCCGAGCGACCGAATACGTCCGCGAACGGATTCCCGAAGCGCCCTACGAGGACGAACCCGAATCGGAGGACGAGGCGACCTTCAGCTATCGCGGCCAGCCCGTCAGTCGCGAGAACCACCCGGGAATCCCGGACGAACCGCCCGGTGACGCCGAGGAAGAGGAGTCCGACGAGACGGACCCGGCGCAGTCGACGTCACAGAAGGCGGACCCGGCGGCGAACGGCGATAGCGACGGCGACGACCAACCGCAGTTCACCTATCGCGGCCAGACGGTGAGTCGCGAGAACCACCCCGGACTGCCCGACGAACCGCCGGCCGAGTCCGACGAGACGAACGATGCAGAAGCCACCGAGAGCGACGGCGACAGCGAACGAGGGCGCGATATCGACCGGACGGACGACGCGGTCGACCGGGGCGGCGTCCGGCACAGCTCCCACACCGGGAACTGAGCCAGCCGGTCCGGGTCAGTCGAGAGATCGACACGGACGGTTCGACGCGACAGTTCGGCCAGTCCAGTGCGAAACGGTGGTGTTTACTTTAGCGCAGGGTCGACGGAAACGACCGCGAACAGCGTGAAAGCCCCGACCCGGTCGGCTCCCGG
>ENA-ORCS01000285-ORCS01000285.1-marine-metagenome-genome-assembly--contig:-NODE-285-length-45107-cov-8.807928_pt1 | contig 45107 bp, 35 predicted proteins | sample MGYA00237781_ERZ508513 | MGnify/ENA primary metagenome ERZ508513 (study PRJEB26184, sample SAMN06268793) | marine metagenome | isolation source: Eden Landing Ponds, San Francisco, CA, USA | place...
CCGCGTTCGCTCATCCCTCGCGCGGCTCCGTCGCGACACGGAGGTCGCGACGGCGCGCGCCAACCGCACGTGGTCGGCGAGAACGGCTATCGAGGTCGAGAGAATCAGACGGCGAAGGTCGGTCGGAAATCGGCCGCCGCGACGCGCCCCCGGTGGTCAGTTCGATGCGACGCGCTCGCGGGTGTCGGCGAGCAGGTCCTGCACGTTCACGGGCTCGCCGCTGTCGCCGCTCTCGATAGCGGCTTCGACGAGCGCGACGGACTGCAGGTTCGATTCCACGTCGGTGGCCATCGGCTCGCCGCCGTCCAGCCAGTCGAGGAACTGCTCGACGAGCCACTCGTTCGACCAGCGGTCGCCGTCGGCCATGGGAAGGGGTTCGCCCGCGCTCTCGTCGACCGCGCCGACGACCGTCTCCCGGTCCTGTTCGTAGGGGAACCGAGTGATCTCGCGGCCGTCAAGGACGAGCGTCTCGTCGCGACACTCCGCGCGGACGTAGTCCGACCCCCAGCCGTTGAGCGTCTCGGCGTTGGCCTTGGCGCCCTCCCACGTCGCGCGGACGCCGTTCTCGAAGCGCAACTGGACGAGCGCCTGCACGTCGTCCTCGTACTCGGCCCACTCCGGGAGCCAGGTGTCGGCGTACAGCGTCTCGCAGGGCGCGCCGGCCATGTCCGCGAGGAAATCGAGCTGATGAACCGCGCCCTCGACCATGAGCGGGTTCTCCATGTCGTGACGGAACGCGCCCCAGGCGCCGTACGTGCGGGCGTTGCAGGTGAACCGGCCGACGAGGTAGTCGAGCGGCCCCGACGCGTCCGACTGAATGCGCCGCCGGAGCGTCGTCTTGTCGCGGTCGAAGCGATGGCTCATCGTCACGCCCATCTTCAGGTCCGCCTCGTCGACCATGTCCGCGATCCGCACCGAGGCTTCGAGCGTGTCCGCGATGGGCTTCTCCGAGAGGATGTCGAGGTCCGCGTCGACGGCCGCTTCGACGATCTCCTCGTGGGTCCACGGCGGCGTGACGATGGTACAGAAATCGGCGTCCGCCTCGGCGAAGGCCTCCTCGACGTCCGTGTAGCAGTCGGCGGGGTCGACGTCGAGGTGCTCGACCGCGTTCTCGTGCGCGTCGGGGTCGAGGTCGACCGCGGCGACGACGTCGATCCGTCCCTCCTCGACGTGGGACGGGAGAAAGTCCGAACACCAGCGCGCGCCCTGTCCACCTGTCCCGACCTGCACGACGTTGTAGGTCATGCGCTCCCCTCGGACCGCCCTCGGTAAAAGACGCCGACCTCCCGGCGAGATTCGCCCGGTTCGGACCGGCGTTCGACTCACCCGAACGCGATCTATAGCGCTCGGGAGGGTGCTGTACGGCTCTTAGCAACGTATTGAAGGGAGAGGCGCGCAGGGGCTGGTGATGTCGAACGCGACGCGGGAGGCCAGGGGAGCGGGGAGTCGAACCGACGGGGTCCTGTTGCGGACCGTCGAGAACTGCGCGGCGCGGGAGTTCGGCGACTACGTCGGCGCGGTAGTGAGCGAACTGCTCCGCGCGGAGGGCGTCACGGACCCGCGTGCGGGCGAGTGGTACGACACCGCCCGCGTCACAGCGGTGTGTGCGGCAGTCGACGACCGCGTCGGGCCGAACACGATCGAACGCGTCGGCCGGCGCCTCCCCGTCGTGGTCGAGTGGCCCGCCGGCGTGCGCAGCATCGGCGACGCGCTCGCCGCCCTCGGCGACGTGTACGACAACCTCCACGACGGCGACGCGGGCGGCCTGGCGTTCGGGCCCACCGGTTCATCGGCGGGCCGACTCGCGAGCACGACGCCGTACCCGACGGCCTTCGAAGAGGGTTTGATCTACGGTGTCGGTCGCGAGTTCGGCCAGGGCGCCGGTTTCGTCACCGTCGAGCGCGTCAGGGAGAACAGCGAGGGCGAGACGGTCTTCGACTGTCGGTGGTGGGAAGCGCCCGAGCGTCGGTGAGCGGGCCGAACGCTCGTGGAGTTAGGTCGGACGCTCAGTCGTGCCGGAACGCCCGCTGGCCGGTCATGACCATCGCCACGTTGTGGTCGTCGGCGGCCTCGATCACCATGTCGTCGTTTTTCGATCCGCCGGGCTGGATGACGGCTTCGACGCCCGCCTCGGCCGCCTTCTCGATGCCGTCCGGGAACGGGAAGAACGCGTCCGACGCCATCACGCTCCCCTCGGGCGACTTGCCTTCTGCGTCCTTGCGGGCTTTCATGTCGGCGATCTCGACCGCGTCGACGCGGGAGACCTGGCCGGCGCCGACGCCGACAGTTTCGGTGCCCTTCGCGAGGACGATAGCGTTCGATTTGACGTGTTTGATGGTCTGCCAGGCGAACAGCATCGCCTCGACCTGCTCGTCGGTCGGTTCGCGCTCGGTGACGACTTCCAGGGCCGCGGCGGTGAGCGACTGGGTGTCCCGCTCCTGGACGAGGCGGCCGCCGACGAGTTTCTTCTCGGTGAGCGTCTCGGTGACGTCGTAGGCCGCAGGGCGGCCGGACGAGCCAGTCCGGCCGATCTTGTCGCTCACGTTCAGGACGCGCAGGTTCTCCTTCTCGAAGAGCGTCTCCAGCGCGGCGTCGGTGTAGCCCGGCGCGACGACGACTTCCTTGAACGAGTCGATGATCTGGCTCGCGGTTTCCTCGTCGCACTCGCGATTCAGGGCGACGATGCCGCCGAAGGCGCTCTTGGGGTCGGTCGCGAGCGCGTCGGCGTAGGCGTCGGCGAGCGAGTCGGCGGTCGCACAGCCCGCGGGATTGGTGTGCTTGATGACCGCCGCGGCCGGCGCGTCGAACTCCTTGATCAGGTTCAGGGCGCCGTCGGCGTCGTTGTAGTTGTTGTAGCTGAGCGCCTTCGCGCCCTCGTTCAACTGGTCGGCGTGGACGACGCTGGCCTCGTCGACGGTGTTGTCGGCGTAGACGGCCGCGTCCTGGTGGGGGTTCTCCCCGTAGCGCAGGTCCGCCGCGCGGTCCTCCGAGGAGAGCAGGCGCGAGGGCAGGTCACCGCCCGTGTCACCCTCGACGGAGACGCGATTTGCCTCGTAGTCGACGGTCACGCGGTTCTCGGCGAACCACGAGACAGCGCGGGGATAGGCCCGGAACTCGCCCTCGTAGAGGACGCGGTCGGCGAGTGCGTCCTCGTCGTCGCCCTCGTAGACCGGGACGGGTTCCTGCGTGACGACGGGGCCGCCGTCGACCTCCTCTTCGACGATTTCGCCGTCTTCGTCGATGGCGTTGGTGACGACGTGAACGGTGCAGCCGACGACCTTCGCGCCGTAGTCGAGCGCGTCGCCCCAGGCGTCCATGCCGGGGAAGGAGGGGAGCAGCGAGGGGTGGACGTTCAGCGTGGTCGGCGCTTCGCCGAGGAACGTCTCGGAGAGCAGACGCATGTAGCCGTCCAGGGTCACGAGGTCGAAATCGTAGCCGTCGAGGGCGTCGAGCACGCGCTGTTCGTGCTCGCGGCGTGACTCGCCGTCCGCGCGCTCGACGACTTCCGTCGGAATCCCGCGCTCGGCGGCCTTCTCGAGAACCGGTGCATCGGCGTCGTTCGTCAGGATTACGGCGAACTCCGCGCCTCCGGGCGCGCGGTCCGCGATGTTCAGCAGGTTCCGTCCGCGATTGGATGCCATGCCGGCGACGTTCATATCCGAAGAGGTGGCACCGCCGCGCAAAGTAGTTGCGAATCCACGGGGACACGAATGACACAGTCGACACAGTGTGGCGTCCGGACTCTCGATCGGCGAGACGCACGGGTCGAGCGCGACCGTCGAAACGACACGCTCTTTGGCCGAGTCGTCGCACCACCACGCATGACAGACCGCGGTCCGCTCTCGGCCGTCTCGCCGCTGGACGGCCGCTACGCACGCTACACCGAACCGCTCGTCCCCTACGCCAGCGAGTCGGCGCTGATGCGCGCCCGCGTCGAGGTCGAAGTCGAGTACCTCGTCGCGCTGGCCGACCTCGAGGCCACGCCCGTCGAGATCGACCGCGACCAGCGCACCCACCTCCGGGCGCTCTACGAGGAGTTCGACGACGAGGACGCAGCCCTGATCAAACAGATCGAGACAGAGGGCTACGGCGACTACGCCGCGACCAACCACGACGTCAAGGCCGTCGAGTACTTCGTCCGCGAGGGGCTACCCGAAGGCCTCGACGCCGCCGAGTGGATCCACTTCGGCCTCACGAGCGAGGACGTCAACAACCTCGCCCACCGCCTGCTCGTCAAGCCCGCCGTCGAGGAGGTGCTCGTTCCCCAGTTGCGCGACGTGCGCGACGCGCTCGTCGAGGCTGCCCGCGACTATCGAGACCTGCCGATGCTCGCGCGGACCCACGGCCAGCCCGCGACGCCGACCACCTACGGCAAGGAGATGGCCGTCTACGCCTCGCGGCTGGGTCGGGCCATCGGGAGAGTCGAGGACGCGGCCGACGACCTCTCGGGGAAGGTCGCCGGCGCCTCCGGGGTGTACGCCGCCCACCACGCCGCCTACCCGGACGTGGACTGGCAGAGCTTCTCGCGACTGTTCGTCCGGGACCTGGGCCTCGACCACGAGCAAGTCACGACGCAGGTCAACCCCTGTGACGACCTCGCCGCCCTCTTCGACGCGCTCCGGGGCGCGAACAACGTCCTGCTGGACCTGGATCTCGACGTCTGGCTCTACGTCTCCGACCGCTATCTCGGCCAGGAGGCCGCCGCGGGCGAGACGGGGTCGTCGACGATGCCCCACAAGGTCAATCCCATCGACTTCGAGAACAGCGAGGGGAACCTCTCGAAGGCCAACTCGGATCTGGTCTTCCTCGGCGACTACGTCACCACCTCGCGGCTCCAGCGCGACCTGTCGGACTCGACGGTCAAGCGCAATATCGGCGCCGCGCTCGCACATTGTCTCATCGGTTACGAGAAACTGGAGCGGGGCCTCGGCAAGGTCGTCCCCAACGAGCTGGTGATGGCGGACGACCTCGAGTCGACGCCGGAGGTCATCGGTGAGGCCGTCCAGACGATCCTCCGTCGGGAGGGTCACGACGACGCCTACGAGCGCGTCAAGGCGCTCACTCGCGGCCAGCGGGTCACGCTCGCGGACTTCCGCGACCTCTTCGACGACCTCGACGTGGACCCGGAGGTCCGCGAGGAACTGCGGTCGCTCACCCCCGCCGGCTACACCGGCATCGCCGCCGAGATGGTCGACGACCTGGAGTGAACAGTCGGCGACGGCACCGCCGAAAACCGCAGTGGCGACCGCGAAACGGCACCGCCGAAAACCGCAGTGGCGACCGCAGTTGAGTAATATCGGAAGGGAGACGCCTTTTTCCCGCCGCTCCGCGAACCACCGCCCGGATGGGGCTGTTCACCTCGACTGCGAGCCGTCGACGGGTGGCGATCCACGCCGCGGTCGTCGCCGTCGTCCTGATAGCGATGTACGTCCTCGCTCGGCAGTACCTCCCCTTCCTGCGGACGCCCGAGCGCTTCCGCGAGTGGCTGCTCTCCTTTGGCCCGTGGGCGCCGGTCGTCTTCATTGTCGTCCAGGCGGCACAGGTGGTCGTCGCACCGATCCCCGGCCAGGTCATCGGCGTCGCCAGCGGCTACGTCTTCGGCGTCTGGTACGGCACCCTCTACAGCATGATCGGCACCGTCATCGGCACGACCATCGTGTTCGTCCTCGCGCGCCGCTACGGTCGGCCCTACGTCGAGCGGTTCGTCGCCCCAGAGTGGATCGACAAGTTCGACGTGAGCGCCGGCCGGAGCGGCAAACTGTTTTTCTTTGGCTTCTTCCTCGTCCCCGGCCTCCCCGACGACGTGGTCTGTTTCGTCGCCGGGCTGACGAAGATCTCTCTCCCCACCCTGTTCGTCATCGCGACTGTCGGCCGCTTTCCCTCGATACTCCTGTTCAACCTCGCCGGCGCACAGGTCGCCGACGACCAGCTCGCCGAGGCCGCCGCGTTGCTCGGCGCCATCGTCGTCATCAGCGTCGTCGTCCTCTACTATCTCGACCGGACCCTCGCGTACATGCGCCGACGCGCGGCGTGACCGGGCCGTCCTCGCGCCCCTGATGGGCGGGGCAGAGCCGCGCTTCCGAAAGCCACGCCGTTAACTGACTTCGCTCCCAACCTCGGGCGTGTTCGACACCGACAGCCGCGTGTTGACCCTCGGGTTGGCCCGGATGGCCGACGCCCTGGGCAACTCCTTTCTCATCATCGTCCTCCCGCTGTACATCGCCAGCGGCCAGATCTCCCTGGACGGCCTCGTCGGCGCGGAAGTCGCCGGCTTCGTCCTCCGCGAGCAGACGCTGATCGGGCTCGTTCTCTCGCTTTTCGGCCTGCTCAACAGCGTCGGCCAGCTCTTTACGGGTCGGCTCTCCGACCGCACCGGCAAGCGCCGCGCGTTCGTCCTCGCCGGCCTCGCCATCTTCGCCGTCGGGAGCGCTATCTACCCGCTCGTCACCTCCTACTGGGCGGTGCTGGGCGCCCGAGCCCTCCAGGGCGTCGGCGCGGCCTGTACCATCCCCGCGACGGTCGCGCTCGTCAACGAGTACTCCGCGAGCAACGAGGAACGCGGCGGCAACTTCGGCGTGTTCAACACCTTCCGGCTGATCGGGTTCGGCTTCGGTCCCATCGTCGCCGGGGTCGTCATCACCGGCGGTCTCGCGACCGAGGCCGGGCCCAGCGAGAGCGCCACCGTCGTCGACTACGCCCTCCCGCAGCTACTGGGCGGCGGTGCCTTTTCGGGGTTCACGGCCGCGTTCGCCATCGCCGTCATCGGCGCCGCGGTGAGTTTCGTCCTCGTCACCCTGCTGATCGCCGACCCGCCGCGCGACGAGGCGGCCGCCGCGTCGGACCTCTCTATCGCCGTCTTCGACCGCGAGAAGGGCGGCTTCGACCCCGTGTTCGTCCTCGGCGTCGCCACGTTTTTCATGGCGACCACCATCGCCCTGTTCGCCACGCTGGAGGGCCCCATCCGCAACCGCCTCGACGAGAGCACTCTGATGTTCAGCATCCAGTTCGCCGCCGTCGTCATCGCGAACGTCCTCCTGCAGGTGCCCATCGGCAACGCCAGCGACGAGTACGGCCGCCGCCCGTTCATTGTCGCCGGCTTCGTCGTCCTCGTCCCCGCCGTCTTCGCACAGGGCGTCGTCACCACGCCCCTGCTGATGCTCGCCGCCCGCTTCGTCCAGGGCATCGCCGTCGCGCTCGTCTTTGCCCCGTCGCTCGCGCTCGCCGGCGACCTCGCCGGTGCCGGCGGCTCCGGGACCACGCTCTCCGTGCTCACGATGGCGTTCGGCCTCGGCGTCGCCGTCGGCCCCCTCGCGTCGGGCATCCTCTACAACCTCGGCGGGTTCGGCGCGCCCTTCTTCGTCGGTGCCGCCTTCTCGGCTCTCGCCCTCGCGCTCGTCTACTCGCAGGTCGAGGACACGCTCGACGCCCCCGCCTCGCCCGTCCCGCAGGACTGAGTCGGGACAGCCCGCCTGACCGGTCTTCGAATGAAATCGAGGGCCGAGCGTGCGGAGCGGTACGGGGCGGTGCGGTCCGATGCGGGGCGGTGCAGTTGGCGCGCGCCGTCGCGCCCTCTGTGGCGCGACGTTCCCGTGCGAGGGATGAGTAACGCAGGAGGAACGACGAGTAACGCAATCGGTTGGGGAGGCTCGTGGCTGTCTGCGGTCGCGGTTGCGGTACGGTGCAGTGCGGGGCGGTGCAGTGGCGGTGCGGTCCTGGTGGACTGAAAGGGCGAGGCGCGCTCGCGTGCAGTTCAGTCGCCTGCTGGCCCTCTATCCGCGCGGGTGGTGCGGAGAGCGCGGATATGTCCAGCAGCGACCGCGAGCGGGTCGAGGGCTTTCAGCGCTGATGATCGACGGCGGTCGTGGTGCTGTCTGCAGTCGCGGATACGACAGCTAGCGAGCGGGGCGAGGGCTGTCATCACACAGAGTCGCCTACACTCGCGGTCAGAACAACGACACATCGTCAGACACCCACAGACCTAACCCAGTGTGACACAAAATGACACACATGTTCGCGGACCGCACGGACGCCGGCGAGCAGTTGGCCGACCGCGTACTCGAGCAGGGCGTCACGGCGGATATCGTCCTCGCGATTCCGCGGGGTGGGCTCCCGCTGGGCCGCGCAGTCGCCGACGCGCTCGGCGCGCCGCTGGACGTTGTCGTCGCCGCCAAAATCGGCGCGCCGGGCAACCCGGAGTACGCAGTCGGCGCCGTCGCCGAGGACGGCACCGCGTGGCTCAACGACGACGCCATCCGACAGCTCGACGTGACCGACGACTACCTCGAGCGCGAGCGCGAGCGCGAACGGGCCGTCGCCGAAAACAAGGCCGCGGACTACCGCGACGGGGCGCGGCCGTCGCTTGCGGGCAAGCGGGTCGTCGTCGTCGACGACGGCGTCGCCACGGGCGCGACGATGCGGGCCTGTCTCGAACTCGTCCGCGAGGCGGGACCGGCACACCTCGTCGTCGCCGTGCCGGTGGGCCCGCCGGACACGCTCGCCGCGCTCGAATCGCAGGCCGACGAGGTGGTCGCCGTCGAGCGACCGCAGTACTTCCAGGCCGTCGGCGCGCACTACCGACGGTTCGACCAGGTCACGGACGAACAAGCCAAATCCTATCTGGCGTGAAAAGAGTCAGCACACCGTCGCAGATACCGCCGTTCAGACCGTTTCGCCGTCGCCCCGGAGTTCCGGGAGGACGAAATCGGTCAGGACGCTGTAGCCCGCGTAGAGGAGGACGAGTCCGACGACGCCCTCCCAGACGCCGATGGTCGTGTGGCCGGCCAGGAGGTTCTGTGACGCGGTGATCTCCGCGACGGCACCCAGGATCGCGAGGGCGCTCGCGACCGCGCCGTAGACGACGACGCCGAGCAGTTCGCCCACCGAACCGTACAGCAGTTCTTTCATCGGAGCCCGCTAAGCCAGCGCCCGATATAACCCTTCCGTGACTCCCGTCACTCGCTGGCCCCGCACAGCGCTACTCGTCCGCACCGCACAGCGCTACTCGTCCGCACCGCACAGCGCCGCGACCGCCTCCCGCACCGCGTCCGCCGCGGCCGTGACCTCGGCGCGCCGGACGTACTCGCGCTCGCTGTGCGCGACGGCGCCCTCCTCGTCCGAGAGGTCGCCGGGTCCGAAGACGACGGTGGGCGCGTGTCCGGCAAAGAAGGAGGCCTCCGTCGCGGCGCCGAACGGCCGGATATCGCCGCCGCTCGCGTCCGCGAGCACCCGAACCAGCGGCTCGCGCCGGTCGGTCGCGAACGCCTCGAGAAACGGCGTCTCCTTCGGCGTCAGCTCCACTCGCAGGTCCATCCCGGTCGGCATCCACTGGTAGAGGTGCTCTTCCAGGTCCGCCCGGAACTCGTGGGCGGACTCCGGCGGGACCGGCCGCCGGTCGAACGTGATCACACACTCCTCGGGCACCTGATTCGTCGCCTCGCCGCCCTCGACGAGCGTCGGGGTCAGCGTCGGCCGCCCGAGCGTCGCGTGCTCGCCCGGCCCGCGCTCCTCGTCGTAGGTCTCCATCGCCTGCAACACCGGCGCGGCGGCCCGAATCGCGTTCGCACCCGCGGCCGGTGTCGCCGCGTGGGCGGCCGTCCCCCGGATCGACACCGTCCCCTCGAACTGCCCGCGCGCCGCGGTGCAGACGTCCAGCCCGGTGGGCTCGCCGACCACGAACCCGTCCGCGTCGAGTCGACCCGCGAGGTGCGCGGCGCCGGTCTGTATCGTCTCCTCGTCGGGAGTTATGGCGAGCGTCACGCGACCCGTCACGATCTCGGCAGTGAGAAAGGCGTCGACCAGCGCCGCGAGCGGCCCCTTCGCGTCGCAGGCCCCCCGACCCTCCACGATTTCGCCGCCCTCGCGCTCACCGTAGGGGACGTGGGGCGGGACGGTGTCGATGTGGGTGTTGAGGACGAGATGGAGCGACTCAGCACCGTCGCTGGCACCAGTTGCTCCTGCCCCGACGGCTGTATCGCCGGGCTCGAACCCGTCAGCCGTCTGGGTGGCGAGCGTGTTGCCCTTCTCGTCGACCACGGGATCCGCGCCCGCGTCGGCGAGCGTCTCGACGAGCACCTCACGCATTTCGCCCACGTCCTCGTGGGAGGGCGTCCGCACGGCCCGCTCGTGGAAGGCGAGGGCGTCGAAGCTCACGGCTGGTCCGCCTCCGGATCTATCGCCGGCTCGTCCTCCAGTCGCGTCACGTCGGCCATCGTTTCCCGCCGGCGGACCACCCGGACCTCGTCGCCGCCGATATCGACCTCCGCGGGGCGTGGCTGTGAGTGGAACTGGTTGGCGAGTTCGTAGCCGTACGCGCCGGCGTTGCCGATGGCGAGCAGGTCCTCGCGCTCCGGGCGCGCGATGGGCCGATCGGTGCAGAACACGTCCGCACTCGTACAGCAGGGCCCGCCCACCGACACCGGTTCCGGCTCGCGCTCTGACGCGGAGACGTTCGAAATCGGGTGATAGGAACCGAACATCGCCGGGCGGATGAGCGTCGCGAGCGAGGCGTCGACACCCACGACCGTCGCCGCCGGCGTCTCCTTGACGGTGTTGACCTCGGTCACGATCAGTTCGGCGTCGGCGACGACGTACCGGCCCGGCTCTAACTTGATCTGCGCGTCCAGGTCCCCGACGGCCTCCCGCACTTTCTCGCCGACCGTCGGCATGTCGAGGGGGGCCTCGTCCTCGCGGTAGGGGACGCCGAAGCCGCCGCCGAAGTCAACGAACTCCAGGGCCGCGCCGTCGGCGATCACCTCACGCGCCAGGTCGGCGACCTTCGCGATGGCCCGGCAGTGGTCGTCCAGATCGTCGTGGAGGACGCCGCTGCCGACGTGGGAGTGCAGGCCGACGAGGTCGAACCGCTCGCGCAGGTCGGCGGCCAGTTCGGGGACCTGCTCGTAGGGGATGCCGAACTTCGCGTCCTTGCCGGTGGCGACCTTCTCGTGGTGGCCGGTGCCGATGCCGGGGTTCACCCGGATGGCGACGCGGCCGTCGTACCCCCGCGCTGCCAGCCTGTCGAAGGTGTCCCGGGCCCCGCCGGTGACCGTGAATCCAGAGTGCTCGGCACCGAGTTCGGCCGCGTAGTCGAGGTCCGCGTCGGGCGGATTGACGGCGGTGTACTGGAGCGTGTCGGGGTCGGCGCCCGCTTCGATGGCTCGCTGAAGTTCCCCGCGAGCCGCACACTCGATATCGGCGCCGACCTCCAGCAGGGTCTCCAGCACCGCGCGGCCGGTGTGTGCCTTTGCGGCGTACATGACGTGTGCGTCCGGGAACGCCGCCGAGAAGCGCTCGTAGTTCGCGGCGACCCGGTCGGTGTCGAGGACGTACAGCGGCGTGCCGTGGGCCCCGGCGAGCGCGGAGAGACTGTCGAAGTCCCAGTCCGAGACGCGTCGGACCGGGGGTGAGGAGTGGCTCATTGCCAGAAGACGGGGACGCCGGATTACAAGCGTTGTGTTTGTCAGGCATCCGCGCCCGACTCGAGAGAGAGTGTAACGATGCTCCCGCGCGGGTCGTTCTCGGCGAAGCCGACGTCGCCGTCGGACAGCTTGACCACCCAGTAGGTGAACACCAGTCCGAGACCGGTGCCGTGGTCCAGTTGCGTGACCTCGTGGTCCAGCAGCAGGTTGTGCCGCTCGCGTTCGGGGATCCCGGGGCCGTCGTCGGCGACCCTGACCACCGCGCGTTCGCCGTCGTCGACGACTTCGACCCGGACGGTCGGCGTCTCGCGGTCGCTGTGTTCGACGGCGTTCCCGACGAGTTCCGCGACCGCCGCTGAGAGTTCGGGAATCGCGTTCGCGGTGACAGGATCTGCCCGGCCGAGCGCGATATCGGCATCGGGGTAGGCCTCGATACACTCCTCGACCACCTCCTCGACGGCGCTCGTGACGTCGGTCGTGGCCGGTTCCGGCGGGTTCGAGAGGAGGGCGATCACCTCTCGCTCGTGGTTGGCCTGTGCGACGAGACGAGCGGCGTGGGTTCGGATCCGGCCGGCCCACTCCTGCACGTCGTCGATTCGCCCCTGCTCGATGCCCTCGGCGATACCGTGGATGACCGTCATCTCGTTGCGGATGTTGTGGCGCAGCCACTGCTCGAGCACCGACAGCTGTCGGTCGCGCTCCTCCTGGTCGGTCACGTCGACCGCGATAGCCTGCCCGACGTCCGACCCCAGAAAGCTCCCGATGGCGGTCGAGACGTGGATGTACCGGACGTGGCCGTCCTTCGACACGAGACGCATTCGCGTCGGCCCGGTCGAACGCTTCTCGTCGATGACGGACTCGATCTCCCGTCGCGCGAGTTCGTGATCGTCCGGGTGGATGAACTCGAAGATCGATCGACCGATGAGGTCCTCGGGACCGTCGAGTCCGAGCAGGTCGATCACCGCATCGTTACACCAGATCGACTTCCCGTCCTCGTCGAAGACGTTGATCGCCGCCGGGGACATCTCGATGACGTTTCGATAGCGGTGGTTGCGCTCGCCGTCGGCCCCGACTGTCGCTTGCTGCAGACTGTCCCGCAGTCGCGAGACCACCGTCTCGGCGTCGCCGTCACTGGGGACGTACCCGCTCGCGCCCGCGGCGAGGGCGTCGCCGGCGACCGATTCCGAGCCGTCCTCAGGCGCCACGACGAACGGGAGGTACGGGTACGACATGCGGAGCGACCTGAGGAGCCGAACGCCGTCGATATCCGGGAGCGTGTACTCGCTCACGACGCCGTCGACGTCTTCCCGCCTGACGCGTTTCAGACAGGTCCCGGCGGACCCCACGACGGTTACCTCGAAGCCCGCCCGCTCGAATCCGTCCCGGACGCGAGCTTCGAGCGTTCCGGTCGCGTCGACGAGCAGGACGTGTGCCTGCTCATCAGCCACCATACCCGTCTATATGGAAAGTGCGAACGTAACGCTTTGGGAGCAACGAGCGGCCGTGAGGACACACCGTTCTACGTCCGTTCCCAGACGAATTCGCCCAGCGCATCACCCGAAATCTCGCATTCGAGCGCCGGCTTGAATCCGCCGAGGTGGACGCCGTTGTCGGTCCGCGACGCCGGCTCCAGTTCCGCCGTGACACCCTCGTCCATGTAGTAGTTCGGCCCCGTGCGCCGGTCGCTCAGCCGTATCGCCCGGTCGAGCAGGCCACCGGGTTCTCGACCCTGAACGACCACCACGGGACGCGGCCGGTCGGTGAACGCGGGGTCGTGGTAGTACAGATCGCCGTGGCCCTCGAACCGCCGGGCGTGGGCGTTCTCGGGATGTGATTCGAGGGCGGCGCGCTTTGCCCCGCCGTCGGCGTCGGGGTCAACCATCGTCGGCCGCTCGGCGACGGTGAAGTAGCCGAACAGATACCGATGCTTGTAGTCGCTCTCGGGGCCGGGAAAGCCGGCGTAAAAGCCCACGGCGTCGCCCGGTTCGAGGTCCCGCAGTTTGGCGACGTAGCCGGGGCGATGCTCGCCGTAGGTCAGCGCGTCGAGGTTCGGGTCGTGATGGACCGGCGTCTCGCGGATGTCGTCGGGATCGGTCACCCACTCCCCGTCGCTGCCCGGTCGGACTCCCTCCAGCAGGTCCGCGAGGACGCCGTCACCGTAACGGCGCTCGATAGACCCGTAGGTCGCCGTCTCGCTCGTCGCGCCCTTCTCCGGGATCGGGACGTACTCGAAGCGCCCGTCACCGTCGACTCGCGGGACGGGTCTGACGTTGCCGGTGTCGGCGCCGACGCCACAGAGAACGACCGTCATGGAGAATCCGAGACGACTTCGAGGTCGTCGGCCGTTTCGGTCACGAACAGACCGAGATTCTCTGCCGGGGCGCTCGACTCAGTCACCATATTCCGGTCCACGCGGGCGCGGACCGAAAACGTCTCGTTCGGGAATCGAAGGTACCTCACTCGCGAATCGAGACGACCTCGTTTGCGAACCGGGACCGCCCGGAGCCGACGGCGCCGCGGTCGGCGGTTGCGCCTTCTCGGTAACCGGGACATATCCCGCGGTAACGGCCGACACCTGTGGATACCGGGTTGATAACTACGGCGCGGGCCGCCGAAGCGGGAGTATGTTATTCATCGCAACGATGGAACATTCGCCGGACAACTGCTGGGCGCGCGAGGAGAACAGCGAGACCGCGTGGGAGTACATCAGCGGCATCGGCGAGCGCGCCGAAGAGCACGACGTGACCCTCCACGGGTCCTACGCCGCACCGAACGAACACACGATCTTCTTCATCATGGGCGCGGAGTCGTTCGCCGACGTCTCCGAGTTCCTCGGCGAACCGTTCCTCCAGGACCACACCGGGGACGTCGTCCCCGTCCTCACCTTCGGCGAGGTCGAGGAGACGGTCCTCGGCGACTGAACCGTTCCCCCTGAAACACTCGGCTGACGCTCACTCCCGCAGCGCGTCCTCGCGCTCGGTCGCCTCTAACGTCTCCTCCTCGACGTCGGTCGCCACAACCGCGGGCTTGTACGCGCCGCCGTCGATGAGGTCGTGGTCGCTCACGCTCGACTCGACGAAGCGGGTGAACGCGCGGCGCTCGGGCGGGAGGCGCCCGTATATCACTTCCTCCTCGACGAGGTCATACACCGGAATACGGGGAGTCAAGAGCGTGTTCTCGCCGACGATAGAGTTCTCGCCGACGACGAACCCGGAGGTGACCCGACAGCCCGCACCCAGGGAGACGCCGTCCTCGACGATGACCGGGGCGTCTTCGACCGGCTCGAGGACGCCGCCGATGAGCGTGTTCGCGCCGAGTTTCACGTCCGACCCGATCTGTGCGCAGGAGCCGACCGTGTCACAGGAGTCGACGAGCGTGCCGTCGCCGACGTGCGCGCCGATGTTGACGAACGCGGGCGACATCAGGATGGCGTCGCTCCCGATGTAGGATCCGCGCCGGATCACGGTGCCGTCGGGCGTGTTACGCGTGCCGCGCTCGGCCAGGTCGTCGGTCTCGCGCAGCGGGAGCACGTCGTGGTAGGTCACGTCGCCGTACTCGCGGGCCTCCGTCTCGCGCAGACCGAAGTTCAGGAGGATGCCCTGCTTGACCCACTCGTTTGCCTCCCATTCGCCGCCCGACTTCTCGGCGGCGCGGACCTCGCCGGCTTCGAGGGCAGCGAGGAACTCCTCGAGGGTCACGAGGTGGTCGTCGGTCGCGTCGCTCGCGGTCAGGCCGTCTCCCTTTTTCGCCCAGAGGGCCTCGATATCGGATTGCAGACTCATTGGCGACACCTCTCAGCCCTGGTCGATAACGGCACCGAAATCGTACCAGTCGGCGTCGCGCCCGGCGACCCACGCCGCCGCGTCGAGCGCGCCCGCCGCGAACACCGCGCGGTCCTCCGCGCGATGCGAGAGCGAGACGACCTCGTCGTTGCCGGCGAGGATGAGTTCGTGCTCGCCGCGGATGTCGCCCGCCCGTCGCGCGAAGACGGCTATCTCGTCGTCGTCGCGGGGGGCGTGCCCCTCCCGACCGTACACCGGGTCCACGTCCCGCTCCTCCTGGACGGTCTCGAGGATGGTCTTCGCGGTCCCCGAGGGCGCGTCGATCTTCTGATTGTGGTGGGTCTCCATCAGTTCGAGGTCGTACGTCGAGAGCGCGCCGACGGCCTCGCGGACAGTGCGAAGGAGCACCTGGATCCCTCGCGAGAAGTTGGTCGCCTTCAGGACGGGCACGGACTCGCTGGCCGACCACAGCACGTCGAGTTCGTCGGAGTCGAAACCGGTGGTCCCGACGACGAGGCCGACACCCGCAGCGGCGCAGGCGTCGGCGAGCGCGACCGTCGACTTCGGGACGGTGAAGTCGACGACGACGCTCGGTTCGTACTCGGCGAGGGCGTCGCCGGTGTCGCTCGCGTGGACGACCGGCACGCCCGCGACCTCGTCGACATCGGCCACGTCGAACCCGACGACGACCTCCACATCGTCGCGCTCGGCGGCCGTCTCGATGACTGTCCGCCCCATGCGACCCGCAGCGCCGTTGACCGCGATCTGCACGCTCATCGCTCTAGCTCGGCGTACGCGTCCTCGTAATCGAAGGTTTCGGATTCCAGGTCGTCGAGCACCGCCTGAAGGTCGTCGCGGTACTGCTCGGCCAGGCGCGTCAGCGGCGAGCGGATCCGCGCGGGACCGTAGCCCCGGATCTGCATCGCTTCCTTCACCGGGATGGGGTTGGTCTCGACGAACAGTTCGCGGAAGAGCGGCCCCAGTCGATGGTGGATGGCGCGGGCGCGCTCGAAGTCGTCGGCCAGCGCCGCGCCGACCATCGCGCAGGTCCGCTCGGGTTCGACGTTCGCCGCGACGCTGATCGCCCCCCTCGCGCCCACCGAACACATCGGGACCGTCATCCCGTCGTCGCCCGAGAGCACGTCGAGGTCGGTGTCGCGCGTCCGCTCGATGATCTCGCTGATCTGCCCCATGTCGCCGCTGGCCGCCTTGTATCCCTGGATGTTGGGGTGCTGGGCGAGGCGTTCGACGGTCCGCGGTTCCATGTTCTGTCCGGTGCGCGAGGGGACGTTGTACACGATCTGCGGGAGGTCCACCGCGTCGGCGATGGTCTCGTAGTGGTCGACGAAGCCGCGCTGTTCGGGCTTGTTGTAGTACGGCGAGATGAGGAGCAAGGCGTCGGCGCCGGCCTCGGCCGAGCGCCGCGAGAGCGACAGTGCCTCGCGGGTGTTGTTCGACCCGGAGCCGGCGATGACGGGCACGTCGTCGACGGCATCGATGACCGCCTCGACGACCTCGATGTGCTCGTCGTGGGAGAGCGTCGCGGACTCGCCGGTCGAACCGCAGGGGACGAGCCCGTCGACGCCCGCCCGCTCCAGGCGTTGCGCGTCGGCTCGCAGTGTCTCGAAGTCGATACTCTCGTCGGCGTCGAAGGGCGTACACATCGCGGGGTAGACGCCCTGAAAGTCGAACGTTGTCATGGTTGGTGTCGGTGATGGAGTCGGGGTGTACTGTCGCGTCGGTCCGGCGTCGTCGAACCGGCCCGGGACGGGGGCGCCAGCCCCGCCGCGAGCCACTCAGGACCGTTTGCGTTTCGGAGAACGGACGGACACGCCAGTCTCGCCGTCGGCCGCGACCGCGAGCGTGGCGCGGGTCATACCTCAATGGGCGTGAACCAGCGACTTATGCGTTGTGGAGCACCGCTGGCCAGTCGTCTCGACCGACGGCGGATCCCAGTCGTCTCGACCGACGGCGGATCCCAGTCGTCTCGACCGACGGCGGAACCAGTCAGTCCCGGTCACAAGATTCACGTGACAGCTATCCGAACGGCCACCCATGTCGAAGGTCCCCAACCACGACGAACACGGCTGTCCCAAGTGCGGCGTCACGGACGCGGAGGTCGGAACGGTCTCGATGACCGGCGGCGGTCTCAGCAAGATGTTCGACATCCAGACGAACAAGTTCCAGGTGGTCTCGTGTGTGAACTGCGGGTACACCGAGTTCTACCGCGCCGACCGCTCGGGCGGGAGCGACATCGTCGACGTGTTCCTGGGATGAGCGCCACGGTCGCCGTCGCGGCCGTCCTCGCGATCGGACTGGTCGGGCCGCTGGTGCTCTACTCGCTGGTCCGCTCGGAGACCGAACCCGACCGGACGGACCGGGCGTCCGCCGTCCGGCGAGCGAGACGCGACAATCCCGGCGAATCCGCGAACGAGACGAGACCGGACGACGAGTGGGGCGCCGACGCCCGCGCCAACCGGCAGAGCGACGGTGATGGGTCGGACGACGAGTGGGGCGTCGAGAGCGCGTCGGACGACCCGTGGAACCGGTGAGCGGTCGACGCCGGCCGCGGTCGCTCAACGGTCGACGCTGCGGCGAGTGGAACCCCCTCACGCCCCGCCATGGTCGTCGCCAGCGATCTGCCGGACCGCCTCGAACCGCAGGAAGCGCGTCGCGTCGTCGAGGGCGTGGGCGAAGAGGATTTCGCGGCCGGGCAGTCCCGTCGAGGCGTCGGCGAGCGCCTCGACCAGCGCCCGGCGGTCGAAATAGGTTCCAGGGCCGACGGTGTCGCCGATGCTCGCGGCCGTCGGCGGGTCCTGGAGCGCGAGCGCGACGAGCAACCGCCCCGCGGCCCGCGCGACTCCCTCGTCGTCGCTCGCCGTCAGTTCGACACAGAGCGGGACGACCGACTGGACCGAGTCGGGGTCGGCCCCCGCGACGTGCGTCAGCGCGACCAGCGCCAGTCGCCGCAGGTCCGAATCGTCGCCATCGTCGTCCCCGATCGTCCGCCCGGCGCCGCGCCGTCGACTGCCCGACCGACGCTCTGTCTCGACCTCTTCGGTGGTGCCGCCGTTCGTCTCCGTCGTCTCGGAGGAGGTGCCGTCGTCCGACGCTGACGGTTCGCCGCTCGCACCGGACCCGCCACGAGTCCGTTCGCCCGAACGCGACCGCCGCGAAGACGCTCCGTTGCGGACGACGGCGACGAGTCGCTCGACGGCCGGGTCCAGCGCTTCGGGGTCGAGCCAGCCCGCAGTCGCGAGCACCTCGATAGCGGGTTCGCGCGCGAGCGTGTTGCGGGTGGCCAGGCGCGCACACGTCGGGAGATAGCCGGCCGCGACGGTGGGGTCGCGCGCCGTCGCCGCCGCGAGCACCGACGCCGCGCGGGCCTGGACGCGCTTTTGCTCGTGGTCGAACAGCGGTTCGATCCGCGAGAGTTCCTCGGGGAAGGTCGCGACGACGTGTTCGAGCGCGTCGGCCGCAGCCCGGTTGACCCAGATGTTGAACGCCGTCAACTCCCCGACGAGCGTCTCTGTCACCGGTCTGACCGCCGCGGGGTCGGCGGCCGCGATCCGTGCGATAGCCTCGAGAAACGGGTGGCGGTCGTGTTCGTGGTCGCCGTTCATCGCCTCGACGAACAGCGGAACGGCGTCGGCAAACGCCCCAGCTCGCTCGACCGGCATCGACCCGACGGCCGCCGCCATCGTCGCGCGGCCCTCGAGCCCGGCCGCCCGGATCCTGTCGACGGCTGCCTCGGGGTCGACGGTATCCGGCGCGTACCGGACCCTGTCCGCCAGTTCCGACAGGTTGCTGCCGTCGGCGTCGTCGGTCATCGAGTCGTTGCTACCGACAGTGACGCCTACCCACTTAAAGTGTCGTCTCCGGGAGGGAACGGGGGTCGCGGGCGAGTCGCGAAGATCGAGTGGGGGCCCTGGTCGTTCAGTCGTCGGCCTGGCTCTGGAACGGTTCGCCGGCGGTACCGGTCTCGGCGGCGGCGTCGGGGAGTTCGGTGCGCACGTCGTCGCGCTCGCGCTCGGCGATGATCTCGGCGTAGGCGTCGGGCATCACCTTCGTGAAGTTCGACAGTTCGGCGTCCCAGTCGGCGAGTAGTTCCGCCGCGCGGTCGGAGTCGGTGTAGGCAGCGTGGTTTTCGACCAGGCGGGTGACCATCGCCCGATCGCTCTCCTCTAAGGTCGGTTCGATGGAGACCATGCCGGTGTTGGCCTTCCGCGCGAACGTGCCGTCGGGGTCGTAGACGTAGGCGACGCCGCCGGACATCCCGGCCGCGAAGTTCTTGCCCGTCTCGCCGAGGACGACGATGGCGCCGCCGGTCATGTACTCACAGCCGTGGTCGCCGACGCCCTCGACGCACCCCTTGACGCCCGAGTTGCGGACGCCGAAGCGCTCGCCGGCCATGCCGTTGACGTAGGCCTCGCCCTGGGTCGCGCCGTACAGCGCGACGTTCCCGATGACGACGTTGTCCTCGGCCGCGTAGTTGGCGTTCTCCGGCGTCCTGACGAGCAGTTTCCCGCCTGACAGGCCCTTGCCGACGTAGTCGTTCGCGGTCCCGACCAGGTCCATCGTGATGCCGTCCTGGAGGAACGCGCCGAAGCTCTGTCCGGCGGTGCCCTCCAGCCGACAGGTGATCGTGTCGTCGGGCAAGCCCGACCCGCCGTGGGCCTTCGAGACGGCGTTCGACAGGGTCGCGCCGATGGCCCGGTGGACGTTGTCCACCTCGGTCGAGATAGCGACCGGCTCGCCCGACTCGATTGCGGGTTCGGCCTCGTCGATGAGCGTCCAGTCGAGCGCCTCGTCGATATCGTGGGTCTGCTCGCGGGTCTTGGTGCGGTCGTCGTCGCCCGCGGGCTCGGCGATGACCCCCGAGAGGTCGACTTTCTTCGCCTTGGGCTGGGTGACGTCGGTCCGCTGGGCGAGCGCGCCCGGCCGGCCGACCATCTCCTCGACGCTCGTGAAGCCGAGTTCGGCCATGATCTCCCGGAGTTCCTGGGCGACGAACGTCATGTAGTTGATGACGTGCTGGGGCTCGCCCGGGAAGCGGTCGCGCAGCTTCTCGTTCTGGGTTGCGACGCCGACGGGACAGGTGTTCTCGTGGCACTGGCGAGCCATGACACAGCCGGAGGTGACCATCGAGGCGGTGCCGAAGGCGTACCCCTCGGCGCCAAGCAGCGTCGCGACGGCCACGTCGCGGCCGGTCTTCATCCCGCCGTCGGTCGTGACCGTGATCCGCGAGCGCAGGCCGGTCGCCCGCAGCATCTGGTTGGCCTCGGCGAGGCCGAGCTCCCACGGCAGGCCCGCCGACTTGATGCTCGTCTTCGGCGACGCGCCGGTCCCGCCGTCGTGACCCGAGATGTGGACCTTGTCGGCGTTGGCCTTCGCGACGCCCGCCGCGATGGTGCCGATGCCGTCCTCGGCGACCAGTTTGACGTTCACGTCAGCCTCGGGATTCGAGGCTTTGAGGTCGTGGATGAGCTGTTTCAGGTCCTCGATGGAGTAGATGTCGTGCAGCGGCGGCGGCGAGATGAGCCCGACGCCCGGCGTCGCGAACCGAATGTGTGCGATCATCTCGTTGACCTTCTTGCCGGGGAGGTGGCCGCCCTCGCCGGGTTTGGAGCCCTGGGCCATCTTGATCTGGAGTTCGTCGGCCTCGGTGAGGTACTCCGAGGTGACGCCGAAGCGGCCGGAGGCGACCTGCTTGGTCTTGCACTCCTTGGGGGTGCCAAAGCGCTCCGGGGGCTCGCCACCCTCGCCGGTGTTGGCGTGGGCGCCCAGCCGGTTCATCGCGATGGCGTTGTTCTCGTGCATCTCCGGCGAGAGCGAGCCCAGCGACATCGCCGCCGTCTCGAAGCGCGTGACGATCTCCTCGACCGGCTCGACCTCCTCGATGGGGACCGGATCCCGGTCCGAGTCGAACTTCAGGAGGCCGCGCAGCGTCTGAAGCTGTTCGTTCTGGTCGTTTATTTCGGCGGCGAACTCCTTGTACTTCTCGTAGTCGCCGGTGCGGACGGCCTGCTGGACCGTCCCGACCGTCGAGGGGTTCCACTGGTGGTGGATCCCGCCGGAACGGTTCTCGAACTCGCCCTGGCGTTCGAGGTCCGGGTCCTCGCCCCAGGCGACCTCGTGGCGGTCGAGCAGGTCCTCCTCGATCTCCTCGATGCCGATCCCCTCTGTCCGGTTGGCGGTCCCCTCGAAGTACTCGTCGACGAAGTCACTGGAGAGGCCGACCGCCTCGAAGATCTGGGCGCCCTGGTAGCTTTCCACTGTCGAGATGCCCATCTTGGACATCGTCTTCAGGAGGCCGTCCTCGAGCGCGTTGACGTAGGCGTCGATGGCCGTCGAGAGTTCCGCGCCGTCCGGCCCGGCGACCAGATCCTCGATGGTCTGGTACGCCAGATACGGATTGACCGCGCCGGCGCCGTAGCCGACCAGCGTCGCGATGTGATGCACAGTGCGAGGATCGCCGGACTCGACGACGAGGCCGACGTGATTTCTGAGACCGTTGCGGACGAGGTGGTGGTGGACGCCGCCGACCGCGAGCAGCGAGGGGATGGCGACCCTGCCCTCGCCGGCCGCCTTGTCCGAGAGGACGAGCACGTCGTACTCGGTGGCCGCTTCGGTCGCCTCGGCGCGGACCGTCTCGACCGCCTCGCGGAGGTCGTACTCGTCGGGGTCGTAGCTGATGTCGACGACCTTCGTGGACATGCCGTTCTCGTCCAGGTCGCGGATCGCGTCGGTCTCCTGGTCGGTGAGGACCGGCGAGTCGAGGACGAGCTGGCGGGCGTGTGCGGACGACTCGTCCAGCAGATTGCGCTGGTGGCCCAGTCGCGATTCGAGGGAGGTGACGAGCTCTTCGCGGATGTAGTCCAGCGGCGGGTTCGTCACCTGCGCGAACAGCTGCTTGAAGTAGGTGAAAAGCGGGCGGTTGAACTGCGAGAGCACCGACAGCGGCGTGTCGTCGCCCATCGAGCCGACGGGGTCTTTCCCCTTCTCGGCCATCGGCTCGATGAGGTGGTCGACCTCGTCGTAGGTGTAGCCGTACTGGGCCTGGAGGGCGCGTAACTGCTCGCAGTCCGTCTGCGGGAGGTTGTCCGGCGCGTCGATCAACGCCTCGAGCTGGACCTGCTCGTCGGCGACCCACTCGGCGTACTTCTCGTCGGTGAGGTCCTCGAAGACCTCGTCGTCGGGGATGACCCGTCCCTCCGACGGGTCGGCGAGGAACAGCTGGCCGGGCTGGAGGCGGCCGCGCTCGACGATCTCGGCGGGGTCAGTGTCGAGGGCGCCCGCTTCGGAGGCCATGACGAGCGTGTTGTCCTCGAGGACGTCGTAGCGACAGGGCCGGAGGCCGTTGCGATCGAGGACGGCGCCGACGCGCTCGCCGTCGGTCGCGGCGACGAACGCGGGACCGTCCCACGGTTCGACGACGGAGGCGTGGTAGTCGTACCAGTCGCGGCGGTCGCCGCTGACGGCGTTGGCCTCCCCGCGCCACGCCTCCGGGATGAGCATCCGGAGCGCGTGGGGGAGGTCACGACCCTCCTTCAGGAGGAGTTCGAGGGCGTTGTCGACGCTCGCGGTGTCGGACTGGTCGGGGTCGTCGATGATCGGCTGGATCGTCTCGATGGCCGTTCGCGGTTCGTCACCGCTCGCGTCCGAGGCGCTCCGCGCCTCGCTGTCGCCGAACGCGTCCGATTCGAGGTCCGTCTCGCGGGCGCGCATCCAGTTGATGTTGCCCTGGATGGTGTTGAACTCGCCGTTGTGGATGATCCGACGGTAGGGGTGTGCGAGGTGCCACGCCCCGAGCGTGTTCGTCGAGAACCGCGCGTGGACCATCGTGAACGTCGTCTCGACGCGCTCGTCGGTCAGATCCGGGTAGTAGTCGGCGACCTGCTCGCCTTTGAGCAGGCCCTTGTAGACGACCATGTCCTGGTCGAGCGAGACGACGTAGAACCGCTCGTGGCCCGCCGGTTCGGCCTCCTCGACGTGCGATTCGAGCGCCGAGCGGGCGACGTACAGTTGCCGGCCGAACTCCTCGCCAGTCAGACCGTCGGCGGACTCGACGAACACCTGCACGACTTCGGGTTCGGACTCGACGGCCGTCGCGCCGAGGTCGTCGTTGTCCGTCGGGACCGTCCGCCACGCGAGGACGTCGAGGCCCTCGTCGGCGAACTGTTCCTCGACGAGGTCGACGAGCCCGTCGCGCGCGTCTTCGTCGTCTTTCGGTAGAAAGAGCGTCCCGACGGCGTACTCGTCCGGTGTGAGGTCGGCGTCCACTTCGTCGGCGAAGAAGTCGTGTGGCGTCTGGATCATGACGCCCGCACCGTCCCCCGTGTCCTGTTCGGCCCCCGTCGTGCCACGGTGTTCGAGGTTCGCGAGCAGTTCCAGCCCGTCCGATACTACCCAGTGACCACCCTCGTCGTCCAGATCCATGACGACGCCGACGCCGCAGTTCGACCGAGCGTCAGAGGGGTCCGCCAGCTGTCGGTCCCCGTCGTCGCGAGAGAACGCACTCATGTCTACTCAGCCTATCGGGCACCCCGATAAAACGCTTTGCCTGATAGAATATATGACCGTTATACCCGATCTAAGGAATATTAGGGACCTTCAAGTCTCTCCGGGCCCGCCGATTTCCTCCCCGCGTCGACTGATCGACTGTACCAATATACCGCTGCCAGTAAAATGTATCGATCCTATGTCCGAGTGCTGGGTTCGAAACACTACGTCTTCGCCGTAAAAAATGGACGTTTGGGTTTCGCCTGACTGCTCAGAACCGTGTCGAACCACGATGGGGCTACCGTGCGGAGGGTACGGCAGGGCTACCGTGCGGAGGGTACGGCAGGGCTACTGTTCGGTCGGGCGCGGCGGGGACGGAGCACGAGCCTCGGAGAGGTACGCGGCGAAGTCCTTCGTCGTGATCATGCCGACGGCACCCTCGTCCTCGTCGACGACGGGAACGTGGTGGACCCCGTCGGCCATCATCGTCTCGGCGACCTCGCCGACGGGTACGGAGGCGGTCGTCGCGACGAGATCGGCACTCGCGTACGCGCTGACCGGCGTTTCGTCCGTCGCGGCACCGTCGGCCGCGACGTGGACGCAGTCGGTCGAGGTGAGGATCCCCACCGGCTGATTGTCGCCGTCGACTACGACCACCGAACTGATGTCACGGTCGATCATCACCTGTGCGGCGTCCCGAACGCTCTCGTCCGGCCTGACGGTCCTGACGGGAGACGACATGAGGCTCCCGACGAGTACGTCGTCCATGGTATCCCATCGCGCGACCTTGAACAATATAAGGTTTATTATTTGTATAACCAACCAGGGTAATTCGGCTATGAGATCGATGTCCAAAGAAGGGGACGGCAGTCGACGCGGACCGGGTGGAGGTCAGGCAGCGATCGGACCGTCGGTCAGGGCCAGGTACCGGCCTGGTCGGCGACATCGAGGACCCGCTGGATCGCGACGACGTAGGCGGCGGTCCGGAAGTTCGGCAGGTCGTGTTCCTCGTAGGCGCCGACGAGGGTCCAGAACTGCTCGACGGTGATGTCCTCGAGACGCTCGTTGACGGTTTCCGCGTCCCAGTAGAAGCGCTGGCGGTTTTGCACCCACTCGAAGTAAGAGACCGTGACACCGCCGGCGTTGGCGAGGATGTCCGGGACGACGAGGACGTCCTTCTCGGCGAGGACGTCGTCGCCGTCGGGCGTGATCGGACCGTTGGCGGCCTCGGAGATCACGTCGGCCTCGACCTCGTGGGCCAGTTCCTCGTCGATGGCGTTCTCGAGGGCGGCCGGGACGAGCAGGTCGACGTCGAGGGTCAACAGTTCGTCGTTGGTGACCTCCTCGTCGGCGCCGTGGAAGCCGACGACGCTGCCGGTCTCGCGCTTGTGGTCCTTGGCGGCGATGGGGTCGAACCCGTCCTCGCTGTAGACGCCGCCGCTGGAGTCCGACACCGCGACGACCGTCGCGCCCATCTCTTCGATCAGCTTCGCGGTGATCCAGCCGGCGTTGCCGTACCCCTGGACGGCGACGGTGGCGCCCTCGATCTCTTTGTCGAGGTAGTCGAAGGCCTCGCGGGCGGCGAGAACGGTCGAGCGACCGGTCGCTTCGACGCGGCCCTCGCTGCCGCCGCTGTCGATATCCTTGCCGGTGATGACGCCCGGCTCGGTCGTGTTCTCCAGCGTCTCGTAGGTGTCTTTGATCCAGTTCATCTCGCGCTGGCCGGTGTTGACGTCCGGCGCGGGCACGTCCTGGTCGACGCCGATGATCGGCGTCAGCTCCTCCGCGAACGCGCGCGTGACGCGTTCGAGTTCGCTCTCCGAGTAGTCGTCGGGGTCGATGACGATCCCGCCCTTGCCGCCGCCGAGCGGGATCCCGACGGTCGCGGTCTTGTAGACCATCCAGCCCGACAGCGCCTTGACCTCGGCGCGGGAGACCTGCGGGTGATAGCGGATGCCGCCCTTGTACGGACCGCGATCGCCGTTGAACTGCGAGCGGTACGCCCGGAACACCTCGATCGACCCGTCGTCCATCTCGACCGAGAGGTTCGTCTCCAGGATCCGCTCTGGGTTCTTGAGGCGCTCGAGTTGTCCCTCGTCGATGTCGAGGTACGCCGCGGCGTCGTCTATCTGCTCTTGCAGGCTTTCGAACGGGTTGACCTCTGCCATATCTGGACGAACATAGAATCGAAATAAAAATACTCCGGAATATTCCAGAAATATTCCCCCAGTATCCTGGAATATTATACAGGAAGGGTGTTTTGATAATATTAATTGTATAAGGCGTGAGCTGGGCGCCAGACACACCGGGCGCAGGCGGTGGAAGGGTGGTCTGACGACTGTCGCGGACTGGTGACCGAGATGCTCGAAGGAGCATTTCTCGTGGAGATCCCCGCTACGTCTGCCGATCGTCTGCCCGAAGTCTGACGCCCTTTTATCAATCACCGTCTGCCAGAGAGTGATGCCGGGGGCGCGGCACGGTCACACGCTCCCGTTCCCCGCCTCGCGGCGAAATCCCATCCTTTGTGACAGCAATACGAGCCAGCGGCGCGGCGAGCGTCGGGCGCAGTCCGGGACTGTCCGGTTCGAGTCAGTCGAGCGTCGTCCAGGTGAGGACGGCGATGGGGACGGTTTCGAGCAGGTGAAAGAGGAGCATCGCGCGCCAGGCGACCGGCGGGGCCATCCCGTTCGGTTCCGTGGTCTCGTCGCCGCCACCGCCGTCCGAACACCCGGCGAGGCCGGCCGCGCCGAGCGTCGCGATGGTCACTCCGAGGAACGAGCGCCTGGTCCGTGGGTTTGCGTCTGCGTCGTTGTGGTCCATCATTGCTCCACTCCCACCGAGTGACTCCCCCTGAAAGACCGTTTTCCGAACGCTGACACGATTCCCCCGAACCTGGGGGGAAAGGCGGACGAAACTGAGACCAAAATTCGACCGAAAAACCGCCCTCCGTTCCGCCCACTGAGCGGGGCGCGCGGTCGGACGGAGACCAGCGCTGGCGCGATTCCCTATCCGTCACTCGTCGCGTCGGTACGCGAGAAAGCGCAGTTCCTCGGGGTCGCCGTCGGGGTGGTCGATACCGCCCTGCTCCACGAACCCACAGGACTCGTAGAAGGGGACCAGTCCCTCGCGGGCCAGCAGCGTCGGGGCCACGTCCGACAGCGGCGGGTGCGTGACGACGGTGGCCAGCAGTTCCTCGCCCACGCCCTCGCCGCGCCGGTCGGCGTCGACGATGACGTCGAAGACCATCGCGTAGTAGGTGTAGTCGGTCAACACGCGCGCGGCAGCGAGAAGTTCTCCCGTCTCGGCGTCGCGGACGCCGACGAGTTCGTCGGTCGCCGCGAGCGCCCGCCGGACGGGGTCGGCCTCGCGGTCGGCCCACCACTCGTAGGTCTCGTAGAGTGCGATCAGTTCCGGGACGGCCTCGGGACCGAGCGAGCGGTCGATCGTCGTCGACATGGCGGGCACCTGTGACGGCACCGCGAAAAAAGGTGGCCACGGCGTGGGCCAGGTTCGCACGTCGGAGCTCACTCGGTGTCGGTCACTCGGCAGTTACGTTGTACGAATCGAGGATATAGGAATCACCCGAGTCGCCCTCGTAGACGACGCGGTGCTGGCTCACGGCCGGTTTGGTGAGGAGACGCCGCGCGGTCACTTCGATTCGCCGACGTACCCGTTCGCGTATCTGGTGACCGACGAGGCCGTCTGGCGAGCGGAAGGGAGCCACAGGGAAGAGCCACCGGACCCGCGTTCAGCGGGGACGCTGCTCCAGTGTTTCGACGGGTGAGCGGGGACAACGGGCCGACGAAACACGGTGCGGAGCAGGGCGGTGGCGGTCGCGGAGCAGGGCGGTGGCGGTCGCGGAGCAGGGCGGTGGCCGGGAGCGCGTGCGGGCGCTCGAATCGAGCGCCGGTCGCGCGACTCGGGGAAAGGCTGGTTGGCTGATCGGCCACGAGCATCCGGCGCCGTCGGCGCCGGTTCACGCGAGCGCTCCGCGCTCGCGCCTTTTTTGGTCCAGCTTTTTTGGCCGGGGTCGAGCGCTCGCCCATGGCGAGCGCTCGACCCCGGCCAAAAAAGCTGGTCTCTAGTAAGTCTTCGCCCAGAAGGCGGTCTCCTCGGCCTCGTCGCCGCAGATGGCGCACTCGTCGTGGACGGGTTCCTCGTCGCGGTCGAGCGGGACCATCGCGATCTCGGCGGCGATGGCCTCCTTGATGGGCTCCTCGCAGTCCTCGTCACCGCACCAGCCGGATTTGACGTAGCCGCCGTGCTGGCCGATAGTGCCGAGGATCTGTTCGCGGGAATCGGCCTCGCGAATCTCGCCTTCGAGGGTCTCCTCGGCGCTGGCGTAGAGCTTGGCGAAGACGGTGTCGAGGTGCTCCTCGACGGTCTCGACGACGCCGTCACGGTCTTCGGTGACGTTCTCGCCGTCGGGGCGGTGGACGAGCGTGACTTCCTCGTCGTCGACTTCGTAGGAGCCGACCTCGATGCGGAGCGGGACGCCCTTGAGCTCCCACTCGTTGTACTTGAAGCCGGGGTTGCGGTTCTCGCGGTCGTCGAGGTGGACGCGCACACCGGCCTCGTCGAGTTCGGCGGCCACGTCGGCGGCGTACTCGACGACTTCGTCCTTGCTCTCGTCGTCCCAGATGGGGACGATAACGACCTGTTTCGGGGCGAGGGCGGGCGGGAGCACGAGCCCCTGGTCGTCGGAGTGGGTCATGATGAGCGCGCCGAGCGCGCGCCAGGAGATTCCCCAGGAGGTGGTGTGAGCGGTCTGCTCGGCTTCGTCCTCGTCGACGTAGGTGATGTCGAACGCCTCGGCGAAGGAGGTGCCGAGGTAGTGGGAAGTCGCGCCCTGGACGGACTTGCCGTCGGGCATCAGCGCCTCGACGGTCGTGGTGGTGTGGGCGCCGGGGAACTTGTCGTGGGGCGGTTTGCGACCCTTCAGGACGGGCATCGCGAGGACGTCCTCGTAGAGTTTCTCGTACTGGTCGAGGCGGGTCATCGTCTCGTCCCAGGCGCCCGCTTCGTCGGCGTGGGCGGTGTGGCCCTCCTGCCAGAGGAACTCCTTGGTGCGGAAGAAGGGCTTGGTCTCGGTGGCCTCCCAGCGGACGACCGAACACCACTGGTTGACCCGCATCGGCAGGTCGCGGTGCGAGCGCACCCAGTCGGCGATGAAGGGCGTGATGATCGACTCGCTGGTGGGTCGGACCGCGAGTCGTTCCTCGAGTTCCTCGTAGCCGCCGTGGGTCACCCACGCGACTTCGGGGTCGAACCCCTCGACGACGTCCTTCTCGCGTTCGAGGTACGATTCGGGGATAAAGAGGGGGAAGTAGGCGTTCTGGACGCCGGTGTCTTTGAACCAACCGTCGAGGCGGTCCTGCAGGCGCTCCCAGATGGCGTAGCCGCGCGGTCGCGTGACGATGAACCCGCCCATCGGCGCGTAGTCGGCGAGTTCGGCCTTCTGGACGACTTCGGCGTACCACTCCCCGGTGCTGTGCTCCTTCGATTCGGTGATGCCGAGTTCCTGCTCGCCGCTCATTGTCTCGGGCAACGACACGGACTGTTAAACCGACTGCGTTCTCCCGCCGTTCGGTCGTCTCCGACGATAGCGGCGCTCGAAGCCGAAATCGCTCGAAAAGGCGGACAGTCATGCGGTGTGGTGCGCGATCCCACACAATAATTAAGTAAAAATCGCCCGTCGGTCTACGTACGTCATCCGCTGGCCGGTTGCGGGCGCGGCGTCCGCAGCGAGTTCGGCCGACGGTTCTCCACGTCGATACTGCGATCGAAGCCTGCTGCGGACCGATGCGACGCGACTGCAGACCGATGCGACTGCGGACACGCGCGGACAGACCAGTAACCGGACATCCACGATGAGCACGATACGAGACGCCGACCTGGTGCGGACGAACGACTACGCCGACGACCACCCCGAGGTGCGGGTGCTCGACCCCTCGGGGAACCTGCTCCCCGGCGCGCGAGTGCCCGACCTCTCCGACGAGGAGTTCCGCGCGCTGTACGAGGGCATCGTCGAGGCCAGACACTTCGACGAACGGGCGGTGTCATGGCAGCGCCAGGGCAGGCTGGCGACCTACGCGCCGATGAGCGGCCAGGAGGGCGCGCAGGTCGCGAGCACGCTCGCGCTCGCCGACGACGACTGGGTGTTCCCCACCTACCGCGAACACGCCGTCCGCCGGCTGGCCGGCTTCTCGCTGCCGGACATCCTGCGAGGGCTGCTCGGCGTCGAACTTCCGGTGGGAACAGCGGACGACGGGACGGGACAGACTGGCCCGACGGTCGCGCCCGAAGCGATCCCCATCGCGACCCAGTTGCCCCACGCGACCGGCGCGGCGATGGCTGCGGGCTACGAGGGCGACGAGGCCGTCGCGGTCGCCCATTTCGGCGACGGCGCCACGAGCGAGGGCGACTTCCACGAGGCCATGAACTTCGCGGGCGTCTTCGACGCGCCGGCGGTCTTCCTCTGTCACAACAACCAGTGGGCCATCTCGATGCCGCGGCGCCGCCAGACAGCGAGCGCGACGCTCGCTCAGAAGGCCGACGCCTACGGTTTCGAGGGGATCCGGGTCGACGGCATGGACCCGCTCGCGGTGTACTCGGTCACCGAGTACGCCCGCGAGAAGGCCCTCGATCCGGACCCCGAGAACCTGCGACCGACGCTCGTCGAGTCAGTCGAGTACCGTTACGGCGCGCACACGACCGCCGACGACCCCGACGTCTACCGCGACGACGAGGAAGTCGCCTACTGGCGCGAGCGCGACCCGCTCGACAGGCTGGAGACGTTCCTGCGCGACACGGGCCGCCTCGACGACGAACGCGTCGACGCCATCGAGACGCGCGTCGAGCAACGGGTCGCCGACGCCATCGACGCCGTCGAGAGCGAGGCGGTGCCCGACCCCGACGCCATGTTCGACCACGTGACCGCCGGGGAGTCGCCGCGTCGGGAGTCCCAGCGGGAGTACCTGCGGCGGTTACGGGAGCGTCACGGCGACTCGCTGTTGCGGGAGTGAGTCGCTGTCGGCCCAGAGGTGGTGCGACAGATCACGCTCCAGAATGTTTTTGATATGATGCTGTCATGAGAGAGTGTGAAGAGACGGACTCTCCTGCGAACCGTCGGGGCGGCTTTCTCGGTCGCAGCGGCAGGATGTTCGAGCGGCGGTGGGGGATCGGACCTGGCCGGTCGGAGTACCCCGTCGACAGCGGAACTATGGCTGGAAGAGACAAGCGACGCTGCACTCACCGATGAGGTATTCTACACCGTGGCAGCGGACTCCGACGACGCGGACTCGACGCTTCTGGCCGAGGCAATCGATGGACACGCGACGCGTACGACCACGGATCCCCCACCACTGGGCGGGCGAGAGCGACTCGTCTACGGGGACCAACTTTGCCGCGTCTCGCGGGAGACCGTCGACCGGACGCCAGCGGTTCGGTACGACGTGCGACTGGACGTACCACAGGAGACACCGGACCCGGGGACGGTCGTTCGGTTCGCGGACCTCCCAGCGGTGGACCGCGAAACATTCGCCGAGCACGGGTTCGCCAAGCACGGACCGATCGGCGTCGGGACGACGATGGTCTACCGACGAGGGGCTCGTACAGCGTCCGCGCTCGTGCCGGACAGCGAATACGACTACATCCGCTGGGACGACGGGACGCTCGTCCGCTGGGCGGTCGACGACGCGACCGAGCGCACCCTGTACACGTACCGATACAGCGCCGAGCGGACCGCAACGACTGCCGAGTACGGACAGCGACTCAGCAGCCGGTTCGCGTTCGAACTCGACGACCTGTCTCAGACCCAGCGCGATATCGTCGTGACGGCGATCGGCGAGGGGTCATACGTCGTCGACACCGGTGTGACGCCGTCCGCTGCGTTCGTTTCTCTCGTCGACCGGATCCGCGAACAAGAACGCGTTCGACGACTCGACGGCAACGGCGGCGACCACGGACCGTACGCCGTTCAGTTCGACGGCGACCTGTACGTAGCACGGTACTCGCTCGCCGACTCGTTCGACTCGACTGGTGTGTGAACACGCTCGCGTTCGGACTCCCTCACTCTCCGACCCCGAACGGACTCGCACTCTCGCGCCACTCCCAGCCGGGGATCCGCGTCTGGAACCCGGCCGCGAGGGCGGCATCCAGGTCGTCCGCGCCGGCGGGATCGCCGCTCCCGGACCCCTCCGTGTCCGGGTGCGTGTGGACGTCCGCGTAGTGGAACGTGGCCTCGCCGAGCAGGCGCAGCGGCTGGGTTCCAGCGATCATCCCGGCCAGTTCGCGCCCGAGCAGTTCGTCGACGACGAAGCCCGGATAGTCGTCTTCGACGTCCAGATCGCGGAGCAAGGCGACGAGCGCGGCGACGTTGACCGCCAGATCGCCGTCGGCGAAGACCCTGTCGACGTGGTCGCGGTACTGCTCGCGGTCGACGTGTGCCACCTCGGTCTCGAAAATCTCGCCGAGGGCGTCGCGAGTGTCGTTGATCAGCGCGACGACGACCGGGGCGCGCTCGCGGATCCACTCGTGTTCGTCGGCGACGCGGGCGGGCGTGATTCGCATACCGACTCCTCGTCCGCTGTGGCCTACAGTTTTGCGAAGGCTTTTATAACACCGGGAGTTTATGCCGAGGTAAGCCGGTTTTCCGGACTCGTTCTCGCGTCCGGAGGTTTCCACCGACAGTAGAAACCCGACCTATGAATACTCGCTTCCGGCAGGCGTGCCGTAGTTCGTTGGACGGCGTGGGTGTTGCCCCGTTCGCCCGACGACAGCGGTCGCCCGTCGCCGGACCGGCCACTGCGCACCTATGAGTCAGGTAGAAAAGCAACTCGACGATATCCAGGCACAGATAGAAGACGAGGTCCCGGCGTCCATCTCGATCACCGAGGTGACTTACGAGGGGCCGGAACTCGTGGTCTACACCCGCGACCCCAAAGAGTTCGCCAGCAACGGCGACCTCATCCGGCGCCTCGCCTCGAAACTCCGGAAACGGATCACCGTTCGCCCCGACCCCTCCGAGCTCTCCAGCCCGGACGAGGCCCGCGCGACCATCGAGCAGGTCATCCCGGACGAGGCCGGCGTCACCGACCTCGATTTCCACCACGACACCGGCGAAGTCGTCATCGAGGCACAGAAGCCGGGCATGGTGATCGGCCGCCACGGCTCGACGCTCCGGGAGATCACACAGGAAGTCGGCTGGACGCCCGAAGTCGTCCGCACCCCGCCCATCGAGTCCTCGACGGTCAAGAACGTCCGCAACTTCCTCAAACAGGAGCGCGACGAGCGCCGCGACGTCCTCGAGCGGATCGGCCGCCAGATCCACCGCGAGGAGATGTCCGACGACGAGTGGGTCCGCATCACCACGCTGGGCTGTTGCCGCGAGGTCGGGCGCGCCGCTTTCATCCTCTCGACGCCCGAGACCCGCGTTCTGATCGACTGCGGCGACAAGCCCGGCGCCGAGGATGAGGTGCCCTATCTCCAGGTGCCCGAAGCGCTGGGGTCGGGACCCAGTTCCCTCGACGCCGTCGTGCTCACCCACGCCCACCTCGACCACTCCGCGCTCATCCCGCTGCTGTTCAAGTACGGCTACGACGGCCCCATCTACTGCACGGAACCCACCCGCGACCTGATGGGTCTGCTGACGCTGGACTACCTCGACGTGGCCGCCAAAGAGGGCCGCGCGCCGCCCTACGAGTCCGAGATGGTCCGCGAGGCGATCAAACACTGCATCCCGCTCGAATACGGCGACGTCACCGACATCGCGCCGGACGTGAAGCTCACGCTGCACAACTCCGGACACATCCTCGGGTCGGCTATCTGTCACTTCCACATCGGCGACGGTCTCTACAACGTCGCCTTTTCGGGGGACATCCACTACGAGGACACGCGCCTGTTCAACGGCGCGGTCAACGAGTTCCCCCGCGTCGAGACGCTCGTCCTCGAGTCCACCTACGGCGGGCGCAACGACTACCAGACCGACCAGGAGGACTCCGAGCGCAAACTCACCGAGGTCATCAGTGAGACCATCGAGCGTGACGGTAAGGTCCTGATCCCGGCGTTCGCCGTCGGGCGCTCCCAGGAGATCATGCTCGTCCTCGAGGAAGCGATGCGCGAGGGGCGCATCCCCGAAGTGCCGGTCCACCTCGACGGGATGATCTGGGAGGCGACGGCCATCCACACCACCTATCCGGAGTACCTGCGTGACGACCTGCGCGACCGGATCTTCCACGACGACGCCAACCCGTTCCTGGCCGAGCAGTTCAACCACATCGACGCCGGCGAGGAGGAACGCGAAGAGGTCGCAAGCGGCGGCCCATGCATCATCCTCTCGACGTCGGGGATGGTCGAGGGCGGTCCGATCATGTCCTGGCTCCGCCACGTCGGCGGCCAGGAGGACGGCACGATGATGTTCGTCGGCTACCAGGCCCAGGGAACGCTCGGCCGCCGTATCCAGAACGGCTGGGACGAGATTCCGATGAACGGCAACGGCCGCGGCGGTCGCGGGAGCACGCTCGCGCTCGACATGGATGTCGAAACCGTCGACGGGTTCTCCGGTCACGCCGACCGGCAGGGCCTGGAGAACTTCGTCCGCACGATGAACCCGCGCCCCGAGAAGGTCCTCTGTGTCCACGGCGACGAGTCCTCGACGCAGGACCTCTCGTCGGCGCTGTACCACGAGTTCAACATGCGCACGTTCGCGCCGAAGAACCTCGAGACGTTCCGGTTCGTCTAAACCACCTTTTTTCACCGGGGCGTCGCGCTCGCCATGGGCGAGCGCTCGACCCCGGCCAAAAAAGCTGGACCAAAAAAGGCCGCGAGTCGCGCCTCCGGCGCGCTCGCGGTGAACCGCGCCTCCGGCGCGGATGCGTACAGCGAGCCAGCCTTTCCCCGAGTCGCGCGACCGGCGCGTCTGCGCCGGCACGCGCTCCCGGCCACCGCGTCCGCACCGCCACCGCGTCCGCACCGCCACCGCATCCGCACCGCCACCGCGTCCGCACCGCCACCGCATCCGCACCGCCACCGCGTCCGCACCGCCACCGCGTCCGCACCGCCACCGCACTCTGAGTCCCGAGACTCTCGGTTCGTGCGAATCCATGCGATCCACACTGCGGTCGGAAGCGGCGCCGCCGTAGCGGGTTCGGCAGTGGCTGACCTACTCGTCGTAGCCGAGTTGGTCGTCGAACTCGGATTCGAGGTCTTCGAGTTCGGCTTCCAGGCCGGCGATCTCCGCTTCGAGGGCGGCGAACTCCTCGCTCTCGTCGAGTTCCGCCGGGTGTTTCTCGACTTCGAGGACGTTGCGTTTGACGCGCAGTGAACTCAGGTCGCGACGGGTCTCGTCGTACTCGGCGAGCAGGTCGAGACGCTCGACAGTGTCGACCAGGCCCTCGCGGTCGACCGGTTTGACGAGGTAGTCGTCACAGTCGATCTCGAGGATGTCGAAGTCCGGGTCGACGGCCGTCACGAGCGCGATCTGGCAGTCGACGTTGCGTGCGCGGATCTCCGCGAGCACCTCGTCGCCCGAGCGGTCGGGCATCCGCCGGTCGAGCAGGACGATATCGACGTCGTCGTCGACCGCCGCCAGTCCTTCCTCGCCGTCACTGGCCGTTCGCACCGCGTACCCCTCCGACTCCAGATACAGCGAGAACGACTCGCGGACGACCGACTCGTCGTCGACGACAAGCACTGTCCGTGGTTCGGCCGCACCGGAGTCGGCCGCACCGGAATCGGCCGCTTCACGGTCGCTATCACGCTCTCCCAGCCCGCGTCCATCCGACATCAGTATCCGGTACGGAGTTTCGATTGAAAAATCCCTCCGTCCGCGGTAGACCACGCCGCGCGCCCTACCACAGTAGTCGCGGCGACCGCCGAATCGACTGCGGTGACTCCCGTCGGAGCGACTGTTCGAGCGAGCGCCGGAACGACAGTCCGGGACCGGATCCGTTATGCGACTCCCGGCCAACTCCGAACTGTTATCATGGAGTACGTCAGACTCGGTTCGACGGGACTGGAAGTCTCGTCCATCTGTTTCGGCACGTGGCGCTTCGGGAAAGAGAGCGACGGCGTCCTCGAGACGAGTCGCGAACAGGCACACGAACTGCTCGACGCGTTCGCCGACCGCGGCGGCAACTTCATCGACACCGCCAACGGCTACGGCGACGGCAAGAGCGAGAAGTGGATCGGCGAGTGGCTCGCCGACCAGGACCGCGAGGACTTCGTCATCGCCTCGAAGTGTTTCTGGTCGGACGTCTCCCGGTTCCAGGAGAACCTCTCGCGCAAGAACGTCCGCGCCGAGGTCGAGGGCTCGCTCGAGAAACTCGACACCGACTACCTCGACATCCTCTACCTGCACCGCTTCGACGACGACACCCCCATCGAGCACACGCTGCGCACGCTCGACGACCTCGTCAGCGAGGGGAAAGTCCACTACATCGGCATCTCCTCGTGTGACGCCTGGAAGCTCACGAAGGGGCTCTGGCAGGCCGACGTCGAGAACTACGAGGCCTTCACCGTCACCCAGCCCCAGTACTCGGCGGTCCACGCCGACCCCGTCTCGGAGTACCTGGACGTCTGTGCCGACCAGGACATCGCGGTCTGCCCGTACTCGCCGCTGCACGGCGGCTTCCTGACCGGCAAGTACGAGCGCGTCGGCGACGACGAGATCGAGGCCCCCGACGGCTCGCGGGCCGACCTCTCCGAGCACTTCGCCGACTGGTACATGACCGACGAGGCGTGGGACGTCCTCGACACCGTCCGCACCGTCGCCGACGAGGTGGACGCCACGCCGGCGCAGGTCTCCCTGCGCTGGCTGATGGACCACGAGCGCTTTACCTGCGTCCCGATCATCGGCGCGCGCACGACGGACCAGATGGCCGAGAACCTCGGGGCCGTCGACGTCTCCCTGTCGGACGACCAGTGGGAGCGCATCGACGAGGCCGGCGACGCGTAATCGTGTCGACGGCGCGCGGCAAGCGCGCCCGATAATCCGTTTTCGCAGCGTAACCCGGACCGGGTGCGGCCCCGGCCGTTCTCACTCCCGCCGACGGAGCAACGCGACTGCGAGCAGCGCGACCACGGCGAGGACTGCGCCGAACCCGGGGCCGCTGTCGCCGCTCGTCGGCGTGTCACCGCCGGACGCGGTGTCGGTCGGCGTCGGGGCCGACGTCACCGTCGGTGCAGCGGACGGCGTGTCGGTCGGCGTGGCCGTCGGTTCGCCGACGGTCGGGGCCGACGTCGCCGGGGCCTGCGTCGCCGTCGGCGTCGCCGTCGCGGTGGGCGTCGCCCCGCTCCCGGCGAACGCGCCGAACGTCGACGCGGCCTGACCGCTCACGCTCTCGTGGGGGAAGTCGGTGACGTTGACCGAGAGCGTCCGCTCGCTCGTGTCGACCGACGACGCGGACAGCGACGTCCAGTCCGACCCGCCGTGTCCCCACAGCGCGAGGTCCGCCGCTGTGACGCCCGCCACGTCACCGCTCTCGTAATAAAGCGTGACGTCCATGTAGGCCTCGTGACTGGTCGTCCGTGCGGCGAAGTATCGGTCGATGTCCTTTGCTCCGGCGTTGACCGGCGCCGACTCGTTGGGCGCGACGCTGACGTTGGAGCCGGTGAACGAGAGCGTCGTGTTCGCCGCCGACGAGTTCCCGATGTCCAGCGAGTCGACGGTCGTCCCCGTCGAATCGCTGATCGTCAGCGCCCACGTCGCGGTACCGTTGTCGTACACCGCGTTGTCGACCAGGTCGTTGTCGTTCGAGGACGCGTTCACGTCGATGCCCCGGTAGCTGTTGTACACGGTGGTTCTCCGCAGTTCGTTGTCCGTCGCGCCGGCGAACTGGATCCCCGTCGGGAACGTGATCGTGCCCTGCGGGAACTGCGGACGATTAACGATGCTGTTGTTGACGAGCACGTTCGACGACGCACTGTCGAGAATGATCCCGCCTTGATTGTGGCTGCTCACCTGATTACGTGAGACCGTCGAGTTGGTGGTCTGCCACACGTAGATACCCCACTGGTCGTTGCGGCGCACGTTGTTGCCGGTCACGGTCGCGTTGTCGACGTTCGGACCCACGTAGATACCGTGGTTCTCGTTGCCTCGGACCGTGTTGTTGCTTACCACCGCGTTACTGAGGCTTCCGAGTCGAACGCCGTACTTCCGGTTCCCGCGGAACGTGCTGTTGGTGACCAGAAAGTCCGATCCGGACTGACTTACCGACAGCCCGTTCCAGTTCGTCCCGACGACCGTGACGTTCTCGAAGACCAGGTCCGGGTTGTTCGTGTCGACGGTGATACCGGGGTTGAGACAGCAGGTGTCGCGAACGGTGGTGTCGGTGACAGTCGTCCCCCCTGACCCGGACCGCACCTGCATCCCGGACCCGCCCACGTGCTCGATCTCGGTTCGCGCTATCGTGTTGTTCGGCGACGAGTGGAGACTGACTCCGCCCGAGGCCGTCTTGTTGATCGAGACGTCGGTGATCGAGTTGTTCGCCGACCCGTTCTCGAGGGCGACTGCCGGCTGCCCGTTCTCAGTCCCGTTGACGCTCGCGTTCGACACTTCGTTCCGGGAGGCGTTTCGCAGGTGGATCCCGTAGTCGCCGCCGTGGACAACGAGGTCAGTGACCCGCCCATCCGTCACGCTGTCGAACGCGACGGAGTGGGCCGACCCGCCGCTGTACGTCCAGTCCTTCGCGACTAGGTCCGTGACGGTAACGTTTCGCAATCCACCGTCGGTCCCGTTCGCGTAGACGGCCGTCTTGTCCGCGCTCGGGTCGAGTCCCTGAAGCGTGTGCCCCTGACCGTCGAGGGTGACGTCGCTCGCCCTGATCTCGATGCAGGTAGAATCGCTGGACAGATCCGTGCCGAGACGATACCGCCCGGATCTGTTGATTACCGTACACGAGTCGATCTCGCCGGTCGGGGAGTACGAGAGCGACTTCGAACAGGTGACGTTGCCCTGACACTGGTTCGGACGCGGGCCGGAGACCTGCCCCCACCAGTTCCTCGTCGCGTTGCCCCACGGGTTCGCGCCGTCGGCGAAGATCCCGTTCCTGTTACCCGTGATCACCGAGTCGTGGATCGTCCACGCACCGCTCGTCTGCTGGGCGAGCACGCCGACCCTGTTGGCGCTGACGTTGGACCCCCTGATCCGCCAGGCGCCACTCGTCAGACCGCCCTCGACGGCGACGCCGTTGTCGTCGAGCCTGGTGTCCCGGATCGCCCAGTCGCCGCTGGCCCTCGTCGCGCGCACGCCGTCCTCGGTGGACTCCGAGACTGTGGACCCGGTGACGGTCCAGTCGCCGCTCGACCGGACGGCTATCACGCCGTACTCGTCGTTCTTGACGACCGTGTTTTCGATCGACCAGTTGCCGGTCGAGCTGGTAGCACCGATCCCCACGCCGTTCCCCCCCTCGGTGTGGTCGCGGACGACCGAGTTCCGGATCGTCCAGTCGCCTGTCGTCCGGTCTGCGTTTACGCCGACGCCCCGAAAGGTGTTCAGCTGCGGTCTGGCGTCGTTGTTTCGGATCGTCGTTCCCTCGATCACCCAGTCGCCGGTCGACTCGTCGACGACGACGCCCTGCCCGGCGTTGTCCACGATTGTCGAGTCCTCGATCCGCCAGTCGCTCGTGACGCCCCTGGCGTGAACGGCCTGGTTGTCGCTATCCCGGATCGTGACGTCGCTGAGCGTCCACGCACCGCCCGAGTCGGAGAGGGTCGACACGCCAGTGTCGTATCCGGTGATAGTGAACCCCTCGACGGTCGGCGACATGTTCCCCGCGATGTGTATCCCGTCGGTCAGCCGGTTCGGTCCGCCGAGCGACGACCCGTCCAGGGTCGCCCCGTCCGGCGCCACCAGCGTAATGTTGGCGTGGACCGTGACCTCCTCGGTGTAGGTGCCGGGCCGGACTTCAACCGTGTCCCCGTCCACGGCGTCGTCGATCGCGTTCTCTATCGAGGTGTACGCGGCCCCGCCGTCGTCGTCGACGACCAGCGTGGCGCTCGTCTGTCCACCCGCCGCACCGGGGACGGACCCGCCGGACGCACTTGCAGCGGTGTCGTCCGCGTTTCGATCGGCTCCAGTCTCCCCGTCCGCGCCGGCGGCAGCGGTCGGCACTGCGACGGCGGAAACGAGCATCAGGAGCGCCAGCCCCAGACCGACCAGGATCGTCCGATCAGTCATCTTTCATTATCAGCGGGGAGCGCAAGTAAAAGTAAGTTCCGGCAGCGATAGCCGCAGAACCCGCGAAAACGACCTTCTCGGTCCGGCCTGGCGTTCCGGGGCCCGGACCTCCCGACCGGGAACCCCGACCGATCCGATCCAGCCGATAGTCGAAACGGTTGTCCCGTTCCGCGACGACCCGCCACCCTCGACTCTCATGGTCTCCCGTCGGGGTGGGGCTCGATATTACGACTCGCCGGGCCTCCGTTTTCGCAGCGTGACCCGGACCGGCGAGAGCGCCGGTCGCTCGCTCACACCCGTCGGCGGAGCAGTGCGACCGAGAGCAGTGCGACCACGGCGACGAGTGCGCCGAACCCGGGACCGCTCCCGCTGGAGGTCTGCGTGCTCGCGGCGGTGGGAGTATCGGTCGGCGTCGGGGCCGACGTGGCGGTCGGTCCGCTGACCGGCGTGTCGGTCGGCGTGGCCGTCGGTTCGCCGACGGTCGGGGCCGACGTCGCCGGGGCCTGCGTCGCCGTCGGCGTCGCTGTCGGCGTCGACTGCGTGGGGTCGGCGAACACGCCGTGCGTGCCGAACGACTTCAACACCACCCCGACGGTGTCGGCCCCGGGAGCGACGCTCGAATCGCCGTGTTCGCTCCAGTCCGACCCGTCGTGGGTCCACAGCGCGAGGTCGGCCTCGTTTACCCCGCTGACGTCGCCGGCCTCGTAGTGGACCGTCACGTCGAGGACGGCGTTCGACCCGCCGGTCGACTGCGCCGCGAAGGCCCTGTCGACGGCGTCCGCCGTCGGGTTCGCGGGCGGCGAGGTGGCCGGCGCGACGCTGACGTTCTGCGCCGAGAACGACAGCGTCGTGTTCGCCGCGGGCGAGTCGCCGATGTCGAGGCGGGTGACACTCGTCCCGGTCGAGTTGCTGACCGTGAGCGCCCACGTCCCGCTTCCGGTGTCGTACACCGCGTTGTCGGTCAGCGTGTTGTCGTCGGAGGAGGCGTTGACGTCGATGCCCCGCCAGCTATTGACAACCGTGTTCCGCTCGAACTCGTTGTCGTCGGCGTTTTTCAGCTGGATCCCCGTCGGATAGGTCCCCGTGTTCGGGGTCGGGTAGTTACCGACCGTGTTGTTCACGAGGGTGTTGTTCGCGGACCCGGAGAACAGGCGGATGCCGCCGTTGTCCTGCCGGGCGACCGTGTTGTTCGCGACGGTGGCCCGGTCGACGTCGTTCAGGTTGATCGCGTATCGACCGCTGTCGGTCACGTTGTTGGCGGTGACCGTGTGGTTCGCCGAGCGCTGGAGGTTGATCCCGTGCCCATCGCTGGCGGTCACGGTGTTGTTCCGGACCGTCGCGTTCTCGACGTTGTTGACGCGGATGCCGTGGTCCCCGCTTCCCCGCACCGTGTTGTCGACCAGGAGGTAGTTCGACCCGGCCGAGGAGATGTCGATCCCCCGGCCCGAACTCCCCTCGAGGGTGTTGTTCCGGAAGACGACGTCGGACCCGTCGCCGATGGAGACGCTCGCATCGCGCCACGAAGTGGTCCCGATGACGTTGTCGACGAACGTCGTCCCGTGCGAGTCGAACGCCACACGGACGTTCTCGCTGCCCGAGCGGGAGATGTCGTTGTCGCGGAGGGTGGTGTTCTCCGAGGCCGCGATCCGGACCCCGCGGTCCTCGGCCCGCCTCACCGTGTTGTTGACCACGTCGGTGCGGTCCGAGTTCGACTCGATGTGGACCGCTGCCTTCGACGCGCCCGCGGTGTTCGAGACGGTGTTTTTCCGGAGGTCGGTGTCCGTCGACTCGACCAGGTGGACGGCGTGGTCACCGCCGGAGACGTCCAGCCCCGTGACCGACCCGTCGTCGACGTCCGTGTACCGGACCGCGGTCCCGGCGCCGCTGCGCTCGTGCCAGGCCCGCAGGACCACGTCGGTGACCGTCACGTTCGTCAGCCCGCCGTCGGAACCGTTGGCGTGGATCCCGGTCTGGTCGACACTCGGGTCGGTCCCCGCGACCCGGTGGCCCTGACCATCGAGGGTCACGTCGCTGGCCGTGATCTCGATGCAGGTCCCCGACCCCGAGATGTTCCTGGCGAGCTGGTAGGACCCCGGCGTCGCGATCACTGTACAGGTGGTGATCCGGTCGCCCGGCAGGCGCGCGAGCGCGTCGGCGCAGGTGACGTTCCCGATGCACTGGTCGGGTCCGGGGCCGCTCGCCTGGCCCCACCAGTTGTCCGTCGCCGTGCCCTCGGGGTTCGCGCCGGTGGCGTCGATACCGTGCCCGGAGTTGCCGATGATCACGCTCCCAGTCACGTTCCAGGTTCCCGTCGTGTCGGTGGCCATCACGCCGACCGCGTTCCCGCGGAACGTCGCGTTCTCGACCCGCCAGTCCGCCGCCGAGTCCCGGGCGTTGACGCCGATGACGTTCCCCGAGACGTTCGTCGCGCGGATCTCCCAGGGGCCCGTCGCCCCCGCCGCGCGGACGCCGGTCCCCCGCGCACCGCTCCCCGAACTGATCTCGTTGTCCGTGACGCTCGACTCCGTTATCGACCACGCGCCGTCGGTGTCGTCGGCCCGGACGCCGACCGCGTTGCCCGATATCTCGCTGTCGACGATCCGCCAGTCGCCGCTCGCGCCGTCGGCGAGGACACCGCGCCCGGGTCGTCGCTGGGTCCCCTCGTGACCGCTGACGACCGACCCTCGCACCGTCCACTCACCGGTGGTTCCGCGGGCCATCACGCCGTTGCGGCCGCTGTTCCGGATCGTCGTGTCGGCGACCGTCCAGTTGCCGCCCGACTCCCGGGCGACGATGCCGTCCCGGCCGGCGTTCTCGATAGTCGAGTCGCGGAGCGTCGTGTCGCCGTCACCCAGCCGCACGCCGTCGTACGTGCTGTCGGTGATCGTCAGGTCGGCGAGCGTCGGCGCGCGACCGGCCGTGGAGTACGTCCGCACGCCCGTCCCGTAGTCGGTTATCGTGAACCCGCGAACCGTCGGTTCCGCGGTCGAACTGATCCGGATCCCCTCCTCGTCGTCGCCGAACGTCGAGCCGTCGAGCGTCGCCCCGTTCGGCGCGACGAGCGTGACGTTCGTGTCGATCCACAGGCGCTCCTCGTAGGTCGCCGACACGACCTCGATCGTGTCGCCCTCGGCGGCCTGGTCGAGCGCGTTCTGGATCTTCGTGTAGTCCGCGCCGCCAGCCGGGTCGACGGTGAGCGTCGCGCTGGCCGCGGCGGCAGCCGCCCCGCCCGCACCCGTTCCGGTCGCGTCGCTCGCGCTCGTATCGGTACCCCCGGGGACAGCACCGCGGTCGGCCGCCCCGACGGCTGGCGCAGCGAGCGCGACCACCGAGAGCGTCATCAACAGCCCCAGACCGACCGCGAGGCCCGCGCCCGAATCGGTCACCGTTCCCCTCCGCCGTCGTCTGTCACGCCGTCGCCGACCGGCCGCGGCCGGCGGCCCGACGACGCGTGTCCGGTCGCCCGCGCCGACCGACCGGGCGAGTGAGTTCCATCTCGTGCGAGTAATCGTACCCTACCGAACATTCGTGTGTCGGTGAAGAACTCGCCTGGTATAAATTCCCCTTCCTAAACAACTAGATCCGAACGATCGATCACGAAGCCAGCGCGTGCGAACTGGCCGGCGTCACTCGCCGGACGAGAGCTCCTTCTCGATCACGTAGCCCCACCGCTCGAAGTCGATAGCGTCGTAGAACTCGTGGGTCGCCTCCTTGTCCAGCGGTGAGGCGAGCGCGACGTGCTTGCAGTCCCGCTCCCGGGCCCAGTCCTCGACGTGGGCGACCAGCGCGGCGCCCAGCCCCTCGCCGCGGCGGGGTTCGTCGACGACGAGGTCGTAGAGCCACGCGTGGCGGGCGTGGTGAAGCACTCCCGCGACCTGTGCGCCGGCCACCGCGACCAGGTCGCCCTCGACGTGGCCACCGAACAGGTGGTAGTCGTCCTCGGCTGTCCACGCGAGCACCTCGTCGGGGTCCTTCCAGCTCCACAGTTGCCGGAGGATCGGGACTGCCTCTCTGCGCTCCCGTTCGGTCTCGAGTTCGCGAACGTCCATGCTCGCGGATCCAGCCGTGGGCCCGATAAGCGTGGCTGTGGTGTGGAACCGGATGACGGAGTCCTGTCGCCGCGACTCCTCGGCTGTCAGTCCGCCTCTGCGGCCTCGCTCGGGTCGACCACCTCGCCGGTCAACGGTTCGAAGCCGACCTGGTCGCACAGGTCAGCCAGCGGGCAGGCGTCGGGGTCGTCCAGGCAGTCGGGCTTGCGCGCCGAGCAGTAGTCCCGCCCGAACTGGATCATCGCAGTGTGGCCGAACCCGCATTTCTCCGCGGGCACGTCCCGTTCGAGGTGTTCCCGCACCCCCTCGTGGTCGGCGTCGGCTGGCGCCAGCCCCATCCGGCGCGCGATGCGGTGGACGTGCGTGTCGACCGGGAAGACGCCGCCGCGACCGCCCGCGAACAGCAGGACGCAGTCGGCCGTCTTCGGCCCGACGCCGTTGAAATCGAGCAGGGCCGCCCGGACCTCGTCGGGGTCGCCCGTCCGGACGAACTCGTCGAAGGCCGCCTCGCCGCCGTACTCCTCGCGAACCCGTCCGGCGAGCGCGACGATGCGCTCCGATTTCTGGTTGTACAGGCCCGCCGACGAGATGGTCTCGGCGAGGCGCTGCTGGTCGGCGTCCGCGAGGGCGTCGACCAGATCACGGTCGGGGTTCGCCTCACCGCCCGGTCCGTACCGGTCCATCAGGGCGTCGTGAGCCGGCTGGCTCGCCTTGTCGGAGGTGTTCTGCGAGAGGATCGTCCGGACGAGACACTCGAAAGCGTCACGCCCGCCGTAGGCTTTCTGCCAGTACAGGTCGCCGAGGCGGTCGACGACTGCTTCGGCGCGAGTCTCCGCCTCGCCCGCGTCGAAAACCGCCGCCTCGCCGCCGCCCGCGGCTCCACCGCTGATGTTGCGCTCCGGTTCCGGGTCCTCGCTCATGGACGGGTCTCGGGACCGGCCCCACATAATCGTCCGGTACGGGGTGGCGTGGTTGTCCGGGATGCGCAGTGTGTGAGCGGATATTCTCGACCGGCTTGTTCGGGTACCGCGAACAGCGTGAAAGCCCCTGCAGCAACGAAACGGACTGCCACCGCCAACAGCGTGAAAGCCCCCGCACGCTCGTCGCCGCCGCGCCTCGCTGCGCGCTTCGCTCACTCCGTTCGCTGCAGTGCTTACTTCGTCGGGGCGGCGACGAGCGCGCG
>ENA-ORCS01000289-ORCS01000289.1-marine-metagenome-genome-assembly--contig:-NODE-289-length-44552-cov-5.071816_pt1 | contig 44552 bp, 49 predicted proteins | sample MGYA00237781_ERZ508513 | MGnify/ENA primary metagenome ERZ508513 (study PRJEB26184, sample SAMN06268793) | marine metagenome | isolation source: Eden Landing Ponds, San Francisco, CA, USA | place...
AGGCGTTAGCCTCCAAGGCGACGAGCCCCTGTGTCTCGACCGGACTCGGGAAGACAAAGGCATCGAGGGCGCTGTAGAACGCGGGGAGTTCCTCCCGGTCCAGAAAGCCAAGGAATCGGGCGTCGATCCCCCGCTCGGCCGCCCGGGCTTCGAGGTCGGCGCGGGCCGGGCCGTCGCCGCCGAAGACGACCGTCGCCTCTAGCTCCGTCGCGGCGTCGACCACATCGGCGAGGCGCTTTTCGTAGCCGTGTCGGCCGGTGTAGCCGATCAGCGTATCGGCGTCGTCGAGGCCGTGGCGGGCGAGGAAGGGGGTGGGATCGACCCGCCGAAACCGCTCCGTGTCGATGCCGTTCGGGACGATCGTCACCGGCGTGGAGATTCCTACCTCGTCGACGAGGTGGGCGGCCGTCGCGTCGCTCGGCGCGACGACGGCGTCGGCCTGATCGAGGAACCACCGCTCGTACCGCTCGCTCACCCGTTCGACGAGGGTCTCGACCGTCTCGCCCGGCGCCACGTAGTCGGCGTACTCCGCGGTCGGCGTGTGATACGAGGCGACGAAGGGCCGGTCGCGCCTGTTCGCGAGACGGAGGCCCGCGAGGCCAACCGCGAAGGGGGTGTGAGCGTGGACGACGTCGACATCGCGAACCCGGCGTGGAATCCAAGGGACGCCGAGGCGAAAGCCCGGGTAGAATGGAAAGGGAAGGCTCCGCACGGGATACTCGCCGGCGCGGGCGGCGTACCCGTCGGTTCGTGGATACACCACGTCCATGCGGCCGCCGCGGTCGGCCCAGCGGTCGCGCCACGTCTGGACCGTGTAGGTGACGCCGTTGACCGTGGGCAGGTAGGTGTCGGTGAACGCGGCGACCGAACGCATTGCTGGCGGTTCGACGAGGAGCGGTTAATCGCTTGTGACTTCGGTCTGGACGTGCCGATAGGCGTCACGGAGTCGTTCGCCAACCCGCGACAGCGAGTGCTCGGCCGCCGTCTCCGCCGCGTTCTCGCCGAGGCGGTCCCGCAGGTCGGGGTCGTCGGCCAAGCGGTCCACTGCCGCGCGAAACTCCGCGCGGGTCGAACATTTCAGACAGTCGTGTTCGTGTGTGTAGAACTCCTCGAAGACGGGGATATCGCGCAAAACGACGGGCTTCCCGCAGGCCATCGCCTCTAGAACGGCGATGCCTTGGTTCTCGGCTTTCGTCGGGAAACAGTAGACGTCGCCGGCGGCGAAGGCGCCGCGCTTGTCGTCGACCCAGCCCGTGAACGTGACGTTCTCGGGGGGGTTCCGGACCCAGCGCCGCACCGTCTCGGACGCCTGTGGGCCGGTGTCGTAGGGCCCGAACCACGCGAACTCGTAGTCGGTCGTCTCGGCGAGTCGACAGAAGGTGGTGAGCCCCTTGCGCTCGAAGACGTTGCCGACGGCGAAGACGACCAAGCCCTCCAAGTCGAAGCGGTCGCGGTACTCGCCGCGGAGAGACTCGAAGCCCGCCAAGGAGTCGACGTCGACGCCGTTAGTAATCGGCCGGATCGGCGCCTGTACCGGGTAGGATTCGAGGATGCGCTTCGTGTACGCGCTGGGACAGAGCACGAGGTCGGCCTGCGAGTAGAACCACCGGAGGTAGCGGCCGAGCGGACGGGCGAGGTAGGTCGACCCCCGAAAGCTCTCGGCGAAGTCTTCGCGCGTGACGTGGGCGTGGAGCACCAGCGGCGTTCCCGTCCGTTTCGCGTGGCGGGCCACCGTGATCGATCCCGGTCCGATCATGTTGCAGTGGGCGACATCGTACGACCGGAAGGCGTCACCGCCACGGAGCGCGGCGCCGAGGGCTCGGGGCGGGGAGCCGTCGGTCCACGGCGACGTGAGTACCGAGACGTCCGTCGTCGCTAAGGCGGCGCGCTGCTGGTCGGCGGCGGTCCCGATCCCGCTCCGGTCGAGGCGATCCGCCAGTTCGAGGTAGTTCAACACCCGCACGAAAGCCGATTGCGCGGTGACCGGTTTCACGCTACCGGTCTGTCGGAAGTCCTTTGCCACCGCCCGACCGGATTCGCGTATGGGCATCGCCGCCGAGCGAATCGACCGACTGGCCACGCTCGCCCGAGAGGCCGTCACGGCGGGTGAGACCGACCGCGCCCGGCGGTACGTCCGCCTCGCCCGCCGAATCGCCGAGCGGAACCGCCTCACGCTCCCGCGGTCGTTCCGGCGGTTCACCTGCGACGCCTGTGACGCCTACCTCCGGCCGGGGCGAAACGCGCGCGTCCGGCTAGCGGACGGGCACGTCGTCGTCCGGTGTGACTGCGGGGCGACGGCTCGCTACCCCTACGAGTGACGGCGGCGACACAGGAGCGTCAGCGCGCCTCTCGGCCGCCCCGTTAATATAAACTTTCAAACCGATCCGGGATCTGTGGAGGGTATGGATACGCAAGCGTTGCGCAAGCGGGCCCACGACCTAGACGTGACCCTGTGGGTCGGCAAGGGGGGCGTCGACCCCGTCGTCGACGAGTGTGACGATCAACTGAAAGGCGAGGACCTAGTGAAGGTGAAGTTCCTGCGCTCGGCGCAGGGCGGGACCGACGTCGAGTCGCTGGCGGCCGACCTCGCGGAGCGGACGAACGCGACCGTCGTCGAGACGCGGGGCAACACGGCCGTGCTGTACCGATGACCGTGGCCGCGGTTCCGCTGCAGAACGGGGCGCTCGCGGAGTTTCTCGCTCGGGGTGGCGTGCCGTACGCCGACGCCATCGGCTCGGCCGTCGTCTTCGCCGTCGTCCTCGCCGCCGTCTACGTGATCGGACGGACGGTGCTCCTGCCGCTAGTAGACCGGATCATGGATCGTCGGGGATTGGATCGACACGCCCGCCGGCCGCTCAAGAAACTCGCACTCCTGTTGGTGGTGTTCGCGGGGGTCGCCGTCGCGTTCGGCATGGCCGGCTACGGCGACTTCCTGCAGTCGTTGGCGACGGTCGCTGCGGCGGCGACGCTCGCCATCGGCTTTGCCATGCAGGATGTCATCGCCAACTTCGTCGCCGGCGTCTTCATCTTCACCGACAAGCCGTTCAGGATCGGTGACTGGATCGAGTGGGACGGCAACTCGGGCATCGTCGAGGATATCAGCTTCCGTGTCTCACGGGTGCGGACCTTCGACAACGAGCTCCTGACGGTGCCTAACTCTCACCTCACCGACGGCGTGATCAAAAACCCCGTCGCCAAGGGCCAACTGCGCCTACAGGTGCCGTTCGGCATCGGCTACGACGACGACATCGAGCGGGCAAACGAGATCATTCTCGAGGAGGCCAACGCTCACCCCGACATCCTCGAAGAGCCGGCGCCGTCGGTGCGGCTAACCGAACTCGGCGACTCCTCGGTCGTGCTCAAATCGCGGGTCTGGATCGCCGACCCCAGCCGCTCCGATTTCGTCAAGACCCGCGGGGAGTACGTCACCAGCGTCAAGAAGCGCTTCGACGAGGCGGACATCAACATCCCCTATCCGAACCGCACCCTCGGGGGATCACTCGACCTCGGCGGTGTCGACGAAACCATCGTCTCGGACTAGAGCTCGATCCGTTCGACTAGCCCGCTCTCCTCTTTGGTGTTGATGGCGACGATCCGAACGTGGTCTTCGAGGGTAGAGTCACGAAGTTTCGCCTTCAGCAGGTTGTCGACCTGGTAGACGCCAGCGGCGTTCACCATCTCGATTTCGACCAAGACCGCCGTGTCGTCGCCCTCCTGTAACGTGACATCGCGAATCGCCTGACTCGAGAGGGTGTTGATCCCGCGGCCACCCTTCTCGTAGGGGATGCGCGAGCGACCCCGCTCCATGTCGAGGGCGTCCGCGACGCGGATGACCCCCGCCTCGCGGGTGAGCGGGTCCTCCGCGGTGTGGTGACAGAGGATCGCATGCAGCGTCTCGCCTTTCATCCGGACCGCCGCCTCGGTGTCGTAGAACTCGGGGAGAAATCGGTCGAGGATGTCCGCGGCGAGCGGGATGGAGTAGTAGGCGTGCCTGTCGCGGTGGACGACGTGTCCGACATCGTGGAGCGTGGCCGCGAGCGCGACGATCACCGGTTCGTCGGCCTCGGACAGCCCTTGGTCGGTCGCGCCGTTGAACGCCACACCGGCACGTTTCAGAAGTTCGTACAGTCGGAGCGCGTGATCGCGGACGATTCCGATGTGTTTCGTTCCGTGATCGTTGTACCCCTTGCGCGTGACGGCGTTGACGTTCTGGGCGTCGAGATACGTCCGCACCTCGGGGTCTTCGACGAGGGCAGGGAGGATACGGTTCAGTTTTTCGTCCGGGAAGGCGTGGTCGATATTCGGATCGTACGTGCGACCGTCGCCGCTCCCGGAAGTCGACTCGGGGCCGGCATCGTCGGTGACCATACCGTCACTGCTCGGCCGAGTCACAAAAGCACCCCGGGGCGGCGGTCAGGCGGCCTCGGCAACGGCCTCACGGACCGTCTCGTAGTCCGGTTCCTGTTTGGGGTTGTCCCCGACCCATCGGTAGGTGACTATTCCGTCGGCGTTCACGACGAACACCGCCCGCTGGGCGGCCCGCAGGTCGAGGGGTGAGAACGACGACACCACGTCGTAGGCGTCGATCAGTTCTCGCCGCTCGTCGCTGATGAGCCCGAAGTCCAGATCGTTCTGTGCTCGGAACTCGTTGAGCGTGTAGGGGAGGTCGACGCTAACCCCGTACACCGTCGCGTCGACCGCCTCGAACTCGGCCATGTGGTCGCGGAACGAACACATCTCACTGGTGCAGGTGGGAGTGAACGCCGCGGGGAAAAAGGCGAGGACGATGGGTGCCTCGCCGAGGTGCTCGGAGAGGGTGAAACTCTCGATGTCACCGTTCGCGAGCGGCGCAGTGAAATCGGGTGCCTCGTCGCCGATATCGAGCATAGATTTCGTTTGTCGGTGGGGGGCATTATACTGTCGACTGTGACGGCACGGCCGCTCACCGGTCGGTTCCACCGGGGGTCGGTGTTGGACTGAACGGTCCAAAAAGCCTATAATCGCCAATCGGCTACCCCGAGGTAGTGATGCACGACCCAATCGTCCCACTGTTCCCCGGGTTGCCCGGCGGGCCGGAGTTGCTCATCGTCCTCTTCGTCCTCGTCTTGCTGTTCGGGGCGAACAAGATCCCCAAACTAGCCCGCTCGACCGGTCAGGCGATGGGCGAGTTCAAGCGCGGGCGCGAGGAGATCGAGGAGGAACTCCAAGAAGGGGCCGACCCCTCGGGCGAGGAGGCACCGACGAGCGCGACCGAGGAGACGGCAGAAGCCAGCACCGAACCCGAACAGAGTAGCTAACTCGACCCGAGGCCCGGCCCGACACCGGGCACCGCGGACGCTCACCCCGCCGGCTCGCGGCCCAGCCGAGCGCGTGCACCCCTCCACCCGATTATCGCCTTCGGTTTCTCACCTCGACAGCCGACGGAGCCTCGACACGAGGATTGAAACGGAACGCCGCCGACACTTGCGGTACGTGCTATGGCTCGAACGACGGCGTCGCATCTCCTGACGCTCGAAACGCTCTTTCTCGTCGCGGTCGGCGGCTTCGCGGGCGCGAACCTCCGATACGCGCTCTCGGTCGTGATCCCCGGCCTCGGCGGTACCTTCGCGGCGAACGTCATCGGCTGTCTCGCCCTCGGGTTCCTAGTCTACGAGGCCGAACTGGTCGGCCTCCTCGCGGAGGAGACGGGACTCGTCGCCGCGACCGGCTTTCTCTCGTCGTTTACCACCTACAGTACGTTCGCAATCGAGGCGGTGCAGTCGCCGACGCTCGTCGGCGCCGGCTACGTCGTCGCGAGTTACGCCTGTGGGTTCGCCGCCGTCCTGGCCGGGCGACGCGTCGCCCGAGCGCTGGAGGGGACCGTCCGATGACCGCGGTCGATCCCGCCCACCTCGTCGGTGCCGGGGCAGCCGTCGGGGCGATCCTGCGGTACGCCACCAACAGCTATCTGGACGGGATCACGGGCGACCGCCGATTCCCGTACGGCACTCTCACGGTGAACGTCGTCGGCTCGTTCGTACTCGCGGTCGTCACTCTCTCCGGGGCGGGGACGGACGTCGTCCATCTGGTCGGGACTGGCGCCTGTGGGTCATATACGACGTTCTCGTCGTTCTCGGTCGACACCGTTCGGATCTGGGAGCGCGGAGACCGACTCTTGGCGGCGTGGTACGCCGCGGTGAACTTCCTCGGCGCGTTGCTCGGGATCGGACTGGCGTTCGGGGTCACGACACTCTGACCGCGGCGGGCGGATCGCCGACGGCGGCTACTGCGGTTCGCAGGGGAGCATCTCTTGGTCGTAGTCTTGGTCGCCGACGACGACGGCCGCACAGCCCCCGATGTGGCCGAAGTCGTAGTTGCACTTGTACTCGTAGACGCCGGGTTCGGGGAAGTAGTGGCTGACTTGCTCGGCACCGAGGTCCTCGTCTAGCTCCCACTCCGAGGCCACCTCGGGGTTCCAAGCCCGTCGCCCACTCGTCGAACTCGACGGCGACATGGAGGTGACGCTGTGAGAACTGAGGCTCTCGGTGGTCCACGTGACGACGGTTCCGGGCTCTACCTCCGCGACCATCGGGATGAACGTCTTGTTCTCGTTGGTGATGGTAAACTCCGGGGCGTCCTCGGGCGGCCCCGAGGGCGTCGGCGTCGCCGTGGCCGTCGGCGTCTCGGTGGCCGTCGCCGTCGCCGTCGCCGTCTCCGTCGACCCGTCGCCGCCGTCGCCAGAGCCGCCCGAACAGCCGGCGAGCGACCCGACGAGTCCGGCGGCGGCCGCGACGATCTTCCTGCGACTGAATGTCATGATGTCGTAGCGTCCGCTTAGTGAGGCCCCTTCAAAAAACATTCGAGGTTATTCGACGCCGACGCCGCGGCAGGTTCCAATTATCAGCCGGCTAGATCGGCCACCAGAGTTTATATTCGCGAACACCCTGAGACGGCTAATGGCAATCGACGACGCCGAGAGCTCCGAGTCGGGGGAGCTCGACGGCGCGACGACCGTCGGCCCGGGCCACGAGACGGTCGACGTCGAACGGCTGTCGGGGCTGCTCGCCGCGGGCCGAGAAGCGGCGACGCAGCTCGATGCCGCCGTCTCGCGGGTCCAAGCGGACGGAACGCCGGTCGTCAAGGATCTCTGGTCGTGGGAGGACTACAAGCGGGAGTTCTACTACGACGCCAACGGTACCCCGCCGACCGACGGGGAAGGAACGCCGGTCCCGTTCGATCCGACGGACACGCTCGGGTTCGACCCCGCGGAGACCGAGGAGGTGCTATCGGGGGCCGCGGACGTCGCCGAGGAGCTGACAGCCCTCGTCGACGAGCGGACGGTGTCGGTCGACGAGGATATCGACGAGGACGCCTTTTTCAGCGACGAGTTCGGGGCCACGACGGTCACCAACCGGTACGATATGGAGAAGACGGTCCCCACCGAGAAGAAGACACACTTCGTGGAGGAGGACCGATACTGGGTCAACAAGCCGTACGCCTACGTCGTCATCTTCCGCTCGCTGAAGGAAAACGAGCAGAAGTACTACGTGGTCCAACCACACACCACGCCCATCGAGGAGGAACTGGTCGAGTTCCTGACGGCCAAACTCCAGAACGCGATCAAGTACACAGACGTAGGCGTCGCCGGCGGCCTCGAAGAGCGCGAACGGGTCATCCGCGACGAGACGTTCTCCCTGCTCGAACGGTACGACCTCTACGCCCGTACGTCGGGAGCGGGGCTACTCGACACTATCGCCAGCCAGTTGGGTGTCGACGACGGCGACGGGACCGCCGGACGCCTCCTCTCCCGCTTAGGCTGGCAACCCGAGAGTGAGGTTGACGAGGAGATTCAGGGCATCGCGGCTCGTCCCGAACCCGCGGTCATGGCGGAGGACGCGAGCGACCTCACGGAGTACCAAGTCGAGAAACTCCTGTACTACCTCAAGCGCGACTTCATCGGCTACGAGCGGATCGACGCTATCAAACACGATATCAACGTCGAGGACATCTCGTGTGACGGCTACAACTCGCCGGTCTTCGTCTACCACAGCGACTACGAGCAGATCATCTCCAACGTCTATCACGGCGAGACCGAACTCGACGACTTCGTCGTCAAACTCGCCCAGCGGTCAGGCAAGGGGATCAGCAAGCGTCGCCCGCAGGTGGACGCGACCCTGCCCGACGGCTCCCGTGCCCAGTTGACTCTCGGCAAGGAGGTGTCGGACCACGGCACCAACTACACCATCCGCCAGTTCAAGGACGTCCCGTTTACGCCCGTGGATCTCATCAACTGGAAGACGTTCTCCCTCGAGGAGATGGCGTACCTGTGGCTCGCCATCGAGAACAACAAGTCGCTGATCTTCGCCGGCGGGACGGCCTCGGGGAAGACGACCAGCCTGAACGCCGTCTCCCTGTTTATCCCCTCGAACTCGAAAATCGTCTCCATCGAGGACACCCGCGAGGTGGAACTCCCACAGCGCAACTGGGTGGCCTCCGTCACCCGCCCCTCCTTTTCCGACGACGAGCAAGGCGAGGTCGACGAGTTCGACCTGCTGGAGGCCGCACTCCGCCAGCGACCCGAGTACATCGTCATGGGCGAGATTCGGGGCGAGGAGGGGCGAACCCTCTTTCAGGTCATGTCGACGGGGCACACCACGCTGACGACGTTCCACGCCGACAGCGTGGGCGAGGTGCTCAAGCGATTCACGACCGAACCGATCAACGTCTCGAAGACCATGTTCACGGCGCTGGATCTGGTGTCGATCCAGACCCAAACCAGAGTCGAGGGGCGGAAGGTCCGCCGAAACAAGAATCTCACCGAGATTAACTTCTACGACGCCGAGAACGACGAAATCAACGTACAGGACGTCTACCAGTGGCAGGCCGAAACCGACGAGTTCCTCCGCATGAGCGACTCCAACACCTTAGAGGAGATCCGCTTCGACCGTGGGTGGACCCGCGAAACCCTCGACGAGGAACTCTTCAAACGACAGGTTGTCCTCGCGTACCTCATCGAGAACGGCCTGAACACGTACACGCAGGTAGCCGCCACGGTCCAAGCGTTCATCAACGACGAGGAGACGATCCTCGCGCTCATGGCCGAGGATCGGCTCGAACGCAGCCTAGAGGACCTCCGCGAGATGGAGTCCGTGCTGATCGACATCGATCCGGAGAAGGAGGCGATGGTCCCTCGCCCGGACCCGACCGAGGCGAGGCTAGAGCTGTGTGCCGACATCCTCGACCGTGCCGAGACGGAACTGCTCGACGAGTACCGGAACGAGGACGTAGCGGGGATCGACACGGCGCTCGCGGGGATGGACCGAGCCGCTGATGTCACCGCCGACACCGGCCAAGACGTCGACGTTCCGAGCGGTCCACAGGACACGACGGCTCCGGATGCTGACGAGGCCGACCCCACGGAACCGGGGCCGTTCGCGGACGACCCCGACGAGGAGTTCGGCATCTCGTTCGACTCGTCGGGGGACGAGGAGCTGTGGGAGGCCGACGAGGAGGTTGGGGCAGGGGTGGCGGACGACACCAGCGACGAGGTGTCGGTCGATCCGGACCCCGACCTCGGCATCGACACGGACGAGGAAGCGGTCGATTCGGATCCGGACCTCGGTATCGACACGGACGAGGAGTCGGTCGCAGACGAGGAGAGCGAGGCTGACATCGACGACTGGGGGTTCGGCGACGTGACCGACGCCGACCGGGAGGACTGACGTGAGCCTCGACACCGGCACTGGCTTAGATCGGAGCGTCGATAGCCTCGGCGATCTGTTCTACCCCCTCTTCCGGCGGCTGTTCGACGAGGAGGGAGACTTCGTGAGCGACGTGGAGACGAAACTCGTCCAAGCCCGGATGGCGACGACGGTCGAACTCTACCTCTCGCGGGCCCTCGCGGTCGGCGTGCTCCTCGGCCTCGTGTTGTGGCTCGTAGGCACGTTCGTCGGCTACAGCCTCTTTGCGTTCGGCATCCTCTCGCCGGAGCTGTTCTCGACCGGCGCACGAATCCCCAACGAGACGGTCGTCAGACTCATCGAGCAGTTGAAAGTGCCTCTCGTCATCGGGATCGTCGGGGTCGTGATGGGCTCGCTCGGATTCGTCGGCGGGTTCGGAACCCTCGTCGGCATCCCGTACTCGCGAGCCTCCGGTCGGGAACGAGAGATCAACATGCTCCTCTCCGATTCCATCTCGTTCATGTACGCGCTGTCGGTCGGGGGACTCAATCAGTTGGAGATTCTGCAGGCGATGGCCCGCGCCGAGGACACCTACGGCGAGGTGGCCCGGGAGTTCCAGAGCATCGTCCAAGAGACGGAGTATTTCGGCACCGACTACCGAAACGCCATTCAGGATCAGGCCGCCGAGACGCCGAGCGACGACCTCTCGCAGTTTCTGACGGACATGCTCTCTATCGTCAACTCCGGCGGGAACATGCAGGCGTTTCTCTCCGACAAGAAGGACAAACACATGCGGACGGCCAAACAGCAACAGGAGGTCACCCTCGACACCCTCGAACTGTTCGGCGAGATGTACATGACACTCTCGCTGTTTCCCCTCCTGCTCATCATCATCCTCGTCATCATGAGCATGCTCGGGGAGGCCCAGTCGTTCATGCTGTACGCGACGGTGTACGGCCTCATTCCGATCACGGGCGTCATGTTCCTAGTGCTGGTCTCGACGGTGAAACAGGACGAACCGGGGGACGGCTACCTCAACCCCTCGGACGTGAGCGACCGCATGCCCGGGGCCGGTGACGACGGCCTCTTTCATCTCGGCTTGATCGAACGGTACGCGGGCGAGTTCGGAATCTTCGATCACATCAAGTCCCGCGAGGGCACCTTCCGGACGAAACAGCTCCTGCGGAAGCCACACCACTTCTTTCGCGACCACCCGGCCTTTACGCTCGCCCTGACCGCGCCCGCGGCACTGGTGTTGCTGGCCTTCGCCGGGGTGAGCGGGGCGGCACCGACGACGTGGGGTGGCATGGTGCAGGCCCCGGTCTGGGGCACCTTCGTCTGGATCTACGTGCCGCTTTACGTGGTTTTGATCCCGCTCGGCGTCTTCCACGAGTGGAACGTCCGCACGCGGGCGGCGATCACCGGCAAACTCTCCGATAACCTGCGGAAGCTATCGAGCGCGAACGACACCGGACAGACGCTCCTAGAGTCGATCGATACTGTCGCGGAGACCTCCTCGGGTAAACTCGCCGACGAGTTCGACGTCATCTACGCCAAGGTGAACTACGGGATGAGCCTCCGAAACGCGCTCGTCGAGTTCAACAACAAGTATCACATCCCGCGGCTCGCACGGACGGTGAAGCTCATCAGCAAGGCTCAGGAGGCCTCCAGTCAGATCACGCAGGTCCTGACGACGGCGGCACAGGCAAGCGAGAACCAAGACGACATCGAGCGCGAGCGGCGGTCGCGCACCCGCATGCAGGTGGCGATCATCCTGATGACCTACCTGACGCTTCTGGGCGTGATGGCGATCCTGAAAACGCAGTTCCTCGACGTGATGGCGGGGCTGACCGAGCAGGCCTCGGGAAGCGGCGGCGGGAGCGGCGCCCAGCAGTTCGGTGGCGGGATCGACACGCAACTCCTGTCGTTGCTGTTTTTCCACGCCGTAACCTTGCAGGCGATCCTTTCGGGGATCATCAGCGGGTACATCCGGACGGCGAAGCTGATGGCGGGTATCAAGTTCGTGGTGATTCTGCAAACCATCGCACTGGCGGTATGGCTGGTGGTCGGATGAGCCGCGACCGCGCCCAGACCCAACAGGACTTCGCCATCGGTGTGAGCGTCTTCCTCCTCGCCGTGCTGTTCGTCTTCGCCTACCTCCCGTCGACGCTCGCCATGGGCGATGCGGTGGTCGAACAGCGCTCCTACACCGCCGATCGGTTGAGTTCGTCGCTCCTCACGGACCTCTCAGACGAGGGGAGTGCCGGCGAATTGAACGCCACGCGGACGCGAGCGTTCTTCGCAGGCCACGAAAACGGGGACGACATCGAGGCGAACTACAGCGTCGCCGGAACGACGAGCGTAAACGTCACGCTCGAGACCCTCGAAGGGATCACCGTCGACGACCTCGGCGGCGGAGTACGGGCCACCGCCGGCAAGGAGTACGCCGACCAAGTCGGCGCGACGTCGGCCCGTATCGTTCGACTGGCAGGGACCCGCTACCGACTGGTCGTGAGGGTGTGGTAAGATGACTGAATCGCGAAGCCAAGCGTTCACACTCGAGGGGTTCGTCGCGGCAGCGGTCGTGTTGACGGCGGTGTTGTTGGCGCTTCAGACGGTCGTCGCTCCCCCAGACAGCGGCACGGCTAGCCGCGACGATGCGATCCGGACCCAAGCGGAGGACATCCTCCGAACGCAGGCGAGCGCCGACGAAGATGATCTCTCCCACGCTGTCCGGTACTGGGACCCACTCAGCCGGACTTTCATCGGCGCACAAGACCGCACTACCGGGTACGGGAACCAGTCGTTACCCTCGGCACTGTTCGACAACGCGTTCGAGCGAACGTTTAGCGCGCGTGGGCTGACGTACAACATCGTCCTCGTCTATCACCAGCCGGGGACGGCGCCACGGCGGACAGAGCCTCTCCTCTATCAGGGAACGCCCGGTACCGACGCGGTGACGGCTCGACACACGGTCACGCTTTACGACAACATGCAACTCACCGGCGAACGCGCCGGGCCGCGGCCGCTGTCGGCGTACGACACGAACGCGGCCGACAACGACGACGGCTTCTATCCGATTCCCGACGCCGGCGCGGGGGCGGTCTACAACGTCGTGGAGGTGCGTGTGACTGTATGGTGAACGACAGTCGTGATCGTGGCCAGATCATGCTGATCGGAGCCATCGCCATCGCCTTCATCGTCTTGGGTCTGGTGGCCGTCTACTCGGCGCAACTGACCGCTCGGCCAGCGACGACCGGGTCGGTCGGCGACAGTACGGCCGAAGCGACGGAGCTGAACCGGGAGGCCCGGCGTAACGCCCGGGCGATTACGATCCGAGTGAACCACGACCAGCCCTACTACGCCAGTCGGACGGCGCTGAACGCGAGCGTCGACGACGCGGTGGCAAACTACAGTGAGCTGATGGCGGAGACGTACGCCGGCAGCCGCGGCGCGGCGGCGACGATCAGATACGACGGCCCGGCGCGGATGGGGACCCGAACGGTCCGACACTCGGACGGTCCCATGGGCGGAGCGACCCCGTGGCATCCGGTCGATCAGCCGAGTGATCTCGGCTGGTTCGTATTCAACTTCAACGTCTCCGCGATGGAGAAGGGGGAGTCGTTCGTCGTGCGTGTCGAGAACGGGACCGGGGCGGACCCGCCGGATACGACGTACACCTTCACGCGCAACGCGACGGGATCCTCGGTCCTCAGTGTCGAGGTAGACTCGGAGACGGGAGCCACGATACTCGGGAGAGGCTCCTGTAATCCGGTCGGGAACCGATCCGTCATCGACCTCACCACAGGAGAGTCGTTCACCTCCAGCTGTGCGTTCGGGCCCGGGATCGACCGACTGAGGGGGCCGTACACTGTCACGTTCGAACAGGGAGACAACGCCGTCGGCAAGTTCGGCATCGTCACCGACACTCGCCCGACGAACTGGGGCACCCTCAACGCGCGGCCCGACTGTACGGGCGGCGCCGAGCCGTGTAACACGTACGCGGCGTGGAACGTGACAATTACGACCGGCTACGAGTCCGGAGCGTTGTCCTACGAGAATACCCAGAACGTCACGGTCTACAGGGGGGCCTGACGCGTGGACGACCGTGCGACAGCGCCGGCGCTCACCTACGTCTTCGCAATCGGCATCTCGACGATACTCGTGAGCGGTCTCCTCATCTCGGCGTCGGGATTCGTCGACGACCAGCGACGGGAGACCGTCAGAGAAGAGCTAGAAATCGTCGGCGAGCGGATCGGGGCGAGTATCGCGGCGGCGGACGCGGCGAGCGACGACGGTGCGGCGGTATCACGGCGGATGGAGATACCGGCGACCGTCGTGGACACGCGGTATTACGTCACGGTCGTGGACTGTGCCCCCGGTGACGCCTGTCTCGAACTGACGGCCCCCGATTCGTCGCTATCGGCACCGGTCACCGTGCCGCTCGACAACCGAAGCGCCGTGTCGGTCGACCGGTCCCGCCCCGGATCGATCACGGTCGTCGTTGCCGCGGGACGGAATCCAGCCGCGTCGGCCGACGCCGACGTGTCCGTCGACCCGAACATCGGGGTTGCAAGCGGCGTCGATCCCGCGTTCTCGTCGAGTAGCGCGATCCTAGGGGTCGACCGTTCGATCGTCGTCTCCGGCTTCGATTACAGCCCTTCACCGCCCTCGGCGACCGAACCCACCACCTTCACCGCCGACATCGGCGGCTCGGGTGCCGGGAACCTCACCTATCGCTGGGACTTCGACGGTGACGGTACCTACGAGGAGAGCGGCAACGCGACCGAGGCGAAGACGGTCACTCACACCTACACCGATCCCGGCCGGTACGACGTCCGCCTCTTCGTCGAGGACGCCGCCGGTCAGAACGACTCGGTCACCAGGTTGCTCCGGGTGTCGGGCTTGGTCTTCGCGGGGAACAAGATGGTGACCGATCCGGACAGCAACGGCGAGAGCGCCGGCGTCCGGTTCGACATCCAGAACACCTTCGACACGGAGGCCATCACGATCACGGAGATGTTCATCGATCCGGAGAACCCAGATATCGACCGCCTCGAGAGCGGTTACGAGATCGTTATCGACTCCTCCGCGGTGACCGACGACACCCTGTTCATCGAGGAGTCGGGGAGTATCGCCGACTTCGAAGCGCCGATCACGCTGTCGAGCAACGAACAGGTGTCGGTCGAGATGAGCGAGTTCTACGGGCCGAGCGGCCAGTTCGGGATGTCCGGCCAGAACGTCACGGTGGCGTTCCGCTACGAAATCGAGGGGACGAAGCGAAACTACGTCTCACAGTTCGATATCGAAACTGGCCTCGGCGGCGGCGGTGGTGGTGGCACTGGCGATCCGCCGATCATCACCCAAGCGGACCCGTACACCGTTGGCAACGACCTCCGCGTGTATCTGGAACTCGAGGACCCGGACGGCGATCTCGACTCGGTGACCGTCGAGGTCCTCGACGCCGACGGGGACGTGTTGCGGACCCGTTCGACCGATCTCTCGCCGTACGGTGACGAGGCGACCGGGTACCTCCCACTCGGCGAGTACGGGTCCGAGGTGGACGCGATTCGGGTGACCGTCGTCGACGACACGGGTGACGAGGACACGACGACCGAGACGGTCAATCCGTTCTCATGATGTCGTCACCTCGTCCCCCGTTTGGCTCGACGAACCGCGCGGTCAGTAACACGGTCGCGTTCGTCCTCGTCTTCGCGCTCATTGTCACCTCCGCCGGCTTGGTGACGACGGTCGGCCTCGACTCCCTGCAGGACGTCCAACAGTTCCAGCAGGCCGAACTATCGACCGGTGCGATCCGTGCCGTCGGTGGAGGCATCGGCGAGATTGCGGCCGGTGAACGGCCCGCGTACCGCGACTCGGTCGGCCTCGGTGGGGGTGAACTCGCCGTCGTCAACGAGACGCAGATTGGAGTGACCGTCTCCACCGGTGCGGGCACGAGCTTCGACGAGACGTATCACCCGCGGACGCTCAGATACACCTTCGAGGGGCGAAACACGACGTACGAGTCCGGCGTACTGGCTCGCGGCGGCGACGGTCAGCAGGCGACGCTCGTCTCGGGTCCCGAGACGATCCAATGTTCCCCCGAGGGTGATGTCGCCGTCATCACGCTCGTCGAACTCGTCCCGTCGGGTGGAACCGGCGTCGGTGGTGGACCGGTGACGGTCGAGGCCCGGCAAGTGCAGCCGTCGCCACCGGCACCCGTCGACCGTCTCAGATATCCGACGACCCGACCCCCGCCGACAGCGACGAACGTCACGCTCACGGTATCGGGACCTTGGAAAGCCGCTTGGCGTGAGGCGCTGATCGACCGTGGATTCTCGCCTGCCGGCGCCGACACCGTCTCCTGTTCCGTGAGTCAGGTCACGGTGAAGGTGGTGCGCGTGCGGATCGAACTGATAACCTGACGCCGCTCTCAGTCGCCGACCGTCGCGACGACGGTCTTTATGTCGAACACGTCAACTGCTGACCGCGACTTGCTGAGACCGATCTGATAGCGCAAGACGATCCAGCTCTTCTCTCCACCGGTCGTGTACTCGAAGAGGATGATCGCCTCGTTGCTCCGCAAGTCGAGTTCGCCACCGGAGATGTACGGGGCGAGCGTGTCGTTTTGCAGGTCCGACTGGTACCACGTTTCGTCGTCGTCCGGTAGCTCACTGACGCTCGCGCCGTCAAGGAACACCTCCGCCTCGTCGGGACTCACCACCTGTTTGGTCGAGTTGTCCACATCCGTACACCGGACTCGCCGGTACGTCCGGTTGGTCGTCGAGTTGGTGACGAATACGTCGGTCAGCTGGTAGGCACCAGGCCTGCACTCGTAGGAGACGGCGGAGACGTTGATGAGGTTCCCGTCGGCCGCGGAGGCCGAGAACTCGAAGCCGCCGCGATACCGTGGATCGTTGATGTCGTAGGAGCCGTTGATGCGGTTGATATTCGGGTTCGAGTAGCCGAGCTTCGGGCGGATTCGTTGGCCGCCGATGGAGAGTTGTCCGGTCGTCGGCCGATGAACGATGGCACTCACACTCGTGATGTTCGAGAGGATGTTCCGGAAAATACCGTTGAGTTCGGTGGCGTTGTCGGCGAACCGATACTCGCCGCCCGTCTCCGATGCCACGTCTTTGAGCAGTTCCTTGTCGATATCACTCTCTTCCCCGAATCCGATCGTGAACACCGTCACGTTGTTCTCGCCGGCTCGTTCGGCTTGCGCGACGGTCGGATCGTCGTCGCTCGAGTCGCTGTTTTTCCCGTCGGAGAGCAGGATGACTACCTTCCGAGTGCCCGGCCGCTCGCCGAAGTCGTGGACGGTATTCGCCTTGTCGAGTCCGAGGTTGATGGCCGTCCCGCCGTCGTCGTCGTACGTGTCGATGGTGGCGTTGGCGCGGGCGGTGTCGTTCGTGAAGTAGCGTTTCGAGCCATCGACACGGTGGTACGTGCCAGTGTAGTTGAATCCGACGAACGCGGTGCGGTCGGTGGTGGTATTGATCTCCGCGGTGAAGTTCTTGGCCGCCCGCTTCGCAGCCGCCGACTTGCTGCCTCCACCCGCGGCCGAATTGGCCATCGAACCCGACTCGTCGATGACAAAGACGACGTCGAGTGGCTGTCGGTACACCGTGTCGCCGTCAACGTCGCGGATGTAACTCGACTGGGTCCCGTTGCCCAGTGGGACGGCGATAGCGGTGTAGTTGTTGCCGACGCCCTTGTCGACTTGCAGGTCGTCCGTGGTGGTGCTGTAACTGTACGCGGGAGCGCTCACCGGTGCGCCGTCCGAGACGACGGACGCCATGCTGTCGTCGCTCAGGTTGACGACCTGATTTGCCGAGTCGTTGGACGCCCTCGGGAGCCAGTTCTGGTCCAAGTGGACCCGCGCCGTCTCGTTGCCGGCGTCGGTGGTCGCGGCGACGCCCGTCTCCCCCTCGAGATAGCTGGCCCACGCGCGGTAGTACGCCGACTGGACCGTGATCGTCGCGTTGTCCGGACGACTACAGGACAGGTGGCCAGACCTGAGTTGGGCCTCGGCGTCGAGACCCCTAGACGCGGACAGCGAAGTGTTCTTTCGGATCCGCACCGTCGAGTCATCCACACTCCCTTCGAGGTCGTAGGTCGTGATGTCGATGGTTCCGTTAGCGGCCGTCAGCGCTGGCGGTTCGACCACGGCACTCGACTCGCCGCTGGCCGTCTTGGTGAACCGACCCCCAGCCTGCAGTGCGATGGCTCCCTTCCCTCTCCCACGTTCGTACTCGATGGACGAGAGCGGAAGCGTCGCGGCGCACTTGCCGTCGTTTACCGCCAGCCGGATGTGTCCCGCCGACGCGTTCGACCGGACGCGCACGTCGCTGGGGTTCTCGCCTCGAAACTGGAACCGCGTCGAGTTCACCCGCGTTCCCGAGAGCGCCGAGAGCCGTTCGTTGGCGCTCCCGAGCGAGACGGCGGTGCTCTCGTCACCGATATCGCTTTTAATGTCGTCGACGAGCGAGCCGCCGAGCAACAGGATGGAGACGACGCCAGCGGTAACGACGCCGATGAGCAGTACGTAGCCGACGACCTCAGAGACGCCACGGTCGTCGAGTCGGGTCAGCCCCGGAGGCATGCCTGTTCACACTCGCGGCCCGTAGCCGGAGCGTCCGGGTTCGTCGACGTCCCCGTGTTCCACCGGTCCTCCCCGTTTCTCATACCCGTTCTTACCGGGGACGAGCTGATAAATCCTCGCGCGAATTCTCAGTACCGATAGTTGGAGCGTCGATAGAGCGGTGTGTCCACACGGACAACAAGGCATTTGGCCTCGGCCGAGTAGGTCGACGCATGCGACACGATACCACCTTCCTCGACGACCTAGCCCTAGCGGCCGATCAGTACTCCGTCGGCGACGCGGATCGGGAGGAGCGTTCCCACGACTGGGGCACCGCACGCGAGGACGGCGTCCGGCCCGACGTCGTCGTCTGGCCCGAGTCGACGGCGGACGTCGCCACGATCATGCGTGCGGCGACCGAACACGGCGTCCCCGTTACGCCCTACGCCGCGGGGACGAGTCTGGAGGGCAACGCCGTTCCCGTGGAGGGTGGCATCACCCTCGATATGAACCGGATGGACAGTGTCCTCGACGTTCGTCCGGACGACCTGCAGATCGACGTCCAGCCGGGAATCCTCGGTGACGAGGTGAACGAGGCGGTGACGAAACACGGCCTGTTCCTGCCGGCGCTTCCGTCCTCGGGCGCCATCTCGACGATTGGCGGGATGCTCGCCAACGACGCCAGCGGGATGAAGACCGTCAAGTACGGCGAGGTGAGCGACTGGGTGCTCGGGATGGAGGTGGTTCTCCCGACCGGCGAGGTCATCACGACAGGGAGCAAGGCGGCGAAGACATCCGCCGGCTACGACCTCGGCGACCTGATCGTGGGGAGCGAGGGGACACTGGGCGTCATCACGCGCGTGACGATCCAGTTGGCCGGGCGACCCCAGCAGATCAGGGGCGGGCGAGCACACTTCGAGACGCTCGACGACGCCGCCGAAGCCGTCTTCGACGCCGTCCGCTCCGGAGTCGACGTAGCGAAGATCGAACTCATCGACCGCCTGAGCGCCGCCATGTCGAACGCCCACCTCGACACCGACCTCCCGGACGTACCGATGGTGTTCGTGGAGTTCCACGCCGACCACGGAATCGAGGAGGAGATCGAGTTCTGTCGGACAATCTTCGAGGCACACGACGTGACGAGCTTCGACGTGGCCGAAAACGAGCGCGAGATGGACGACCTGTGGGCGGCTCGGCGGGAACTCGCGGAGGCACTCGAACCGTACGACGACGACCTCTCGCCGCTCACCCCCGGCGACGTGACCGTCCCCATCAGCGAGTATCCCGACCTCGTTCGGTACGTGAAAGACCTCGGCGAAGCGGAGGACTTCCTCATCTCGTGTTTCGGCCACGCGGGCGACGGCAACCTCCACTACACGGTCATGGTCGACCCCGACGACCCCGCGGACGTAGCCCACGGCGAGGAAGTATCGAAGCGCATCGTCGAACGTGCCATCGAACTCGGCGGTACGTCGACGGGCGAGCACGGTATCGGCCTCGGTAAGCAGGACTACCTCGTGGCCGAACACGGCGAGGCGGCCGTGGACGCGATGCGCTCGATCAAAGGCGCACTGGATCCCGCGGGGATCATGAACCCCAGCAAGGTGTTCGGCGGGCCGGAGAGCTAACCGGCCAAACGCCGGTCAGGCGTCCGTATTCGCGTACAGGAAGCCAGTGACGACGGCCAGAAGCACTTCGACCGCCTTCGAGACGACGGCCATCGGGTTCAACTGTCCCTGTATGTAGAAGGCGTCGACGCCGAACCCTTGGAACGCAAACAGCGCAAGTACCGTGACGAGGGCGTACACTGCGGCGACGAGGTAGAGTTCACGCCGCCAGAACCGGGTCAGGAAGAGACCGATACCCCCGAGGAACCCGAGCCCGTTGAGCGCAAAGAGGATGGCGAGCGTCTGGCTGAACCCGATCACCTGCGGTGCGAGACGCAGGTGGATCACGGCCGTCACCAGCGCCAACACGATGGCCACATAGCCGAGGGGGCTCTCCGGTAACTCGACGAGCGAGTCGCTCGTCGTCGTGTTGCTCACGCTCATCTGTCACCCTCCGGACTGTGATCGTCGGTCAGCGGACGATTCTCGCACGGTGGCGCCGCGACGGTGGCCCGTCGGTCGGTCACCGATGCCGACGGGGACGTGAATACCCCGGATGTAGGTCGGACCATACAATCGACTGTCAGCGCCGCGAAACAAAGGCCGATTGGTACGATCGTCGAAATGGCCCGACACATTGGGTGACCACGGGACGGTACGCACCGCGCCTCACAGATCCACCCGGTTGAAGTCGTAAAACACCGCTTCGAAGTCGTCCTCGTTCATCTCGGACTCCAGCTCCGCGATCCGATCCCGCGCTTGCTCGAAGTCGTCTCTGAGTCGGGTGTACTCCTCACTTTCGCTCAGTTCGTCCTCGCTCTTGTGAGATTCGAGGGCCGCCAGTTTCGACGCGCGGGCAAAGAGCGTCGAGAGGGTGCGGTCGTACTCGTTGCGTTCGAGGAGTCCGTGGACGAGTCGGCGGACGTCCTCCCGAAAGAGCGGTTTGACCACGTAGTCGTCGAATCCCATCTCGAGGACGTCGAAGTCGGGCTCGACAGCGGTCACCATCGCGACTCTGACCGAGAGGTTCCGGTCGCGAATCCGTTTGAGCACCTCGTCGCCCGAGAGCCCGGGCATCAGTCGATCCAGCAACACCACGTCCACGTCCTCGTCGACCCGTTCGAGTGCCTCCTCGCCGCTGGTTGCGACGCGCACCTCGTAGTCTTCCGAGAGCCACTCGGCGAACAGTTCGGCCAGTTCGGTTTCGTCTTCGACGACGAGGACGCAGGGTGGTGAGCTCATGTGGACGCCGAATCGACCGGCTACCCACCTCTAACGACGGCTCACTAAAAGATATTTCTCCCGCCAAGCGTGGTTGCGCGTCGTCACCTCAGGAATCCGCGGATCGCGAGCGCCGCTCGATGGTGAGCGTTCCACAGACCGGGCAGAGACAGAGGTCGTCCTCGAACGTCGATTCACACTTGGAGCAGACGTACGTCGACCCCGCCGCCGGCCCCAAATCGAGCATCCCATCGTAGTTGTACGGTGCGGTCATAGCCAGCCCACCTCGCCGCCGTGTTGACCGAGTGTTACCCCGTGCATATCGGTGGTGTACGTATTAGTCTATACCACTCCATAGTACCAAAAGCTACCGGTCGGCGATGGGAGGATCGGCGCCGGCCGCTCGTTGGTCGTCGTCCCCGCTTCTCGGTCGGTACGCAGGGCTTACCTGTCTCGGCACATAGCGTGCAGGTATGTCAAACCGCGTCGTGCAGGGCCGCATGGTGACCCCCGAGCGCCTAGCCGAACTGATCGAGGGCGAGCGACCGATGGAAGCCGATGGCATCGAGGACGCCGATCAGGTGTGTCCGGACTGCGGCGGCGACGTCCTCGCCGTCTCGTATATGCCCTCGGTTACCGAACTGATAACGGGCTACAAGTGTCAAGACTGCGACTGGGCCGACGCCGACCGATAACCGAAATCCCTTTACCGTCCTTCGGGTAACGAAGTAGCGAGGGGTTGTGGCCAAGCCCGGCATGGCGACTGACTCCAGAGGCCACGCCCGGTGACGACACTCCAGACTGATATACCGAGCGCGCGACTGATCATCGCTGCGCGACGACGACCCTCTGGAGTACCGAGGCGCAACCGGAGATATCAGTCGATCGGGGGTTCAAATCCCTCCAACCCCACTCTGAAATTAAGTGTTTGGGAGGGTTTTACCACCTCTCGAACGCGCTTCACTAACGAAACGTGAGCGCTAGCATCGGCTATTCGTCGCACCTGTTCGATCGGTCGGATTTGGCTGATCTGGATCATGCTGAGAGGTCGTCGAAGTCGGTCGGGTCGCTGTGCTCGCAGATGTCGATCTCGTCGAACTGCGTGATTCGGCGCCGAAGGTCGGCGTCGAGGTCGGGACGGTCGTAGTACCGCCGGATGACGCCCGGCGTCGTCGCGGCTCGGGCGACGACATCGGACGGATCTCGGCCGATGTTCAGCTGCCAGGTGATCGATCCCCGTCGCACCGGGTGCGGGCTCTTCGATGACGGGCACTTGCTCGCCTTCGTCTGGGCCGTCCACTCGCAGTTGTGACGCGTCTTGCTGTGTGGACACTCCTGTTTCAGACACGGCTGCGTCGCCCGATACATCCAGTTCGTCACCGTGCTCTTCGTCGGCCGTCCCTGCCGGCTCGCGAACAGCGGCCGGCGACCGTACTCGTCGTGTTTCTCGTGGCGCTCTCGGGCGACGTACCGGGCAAGCGCCGTCGCGGGCGCGTCACTGAGGACGACCTTCCGCTCGTGGTCGTCGCCGTTCTTGAGTCGAGTCCCGCGGTCCGGGCGGTTTCGGAACGTGAGTGTCTGTTCCTCTCGGTCCCAGTCTTCGACATCGAGGGCGACGATCCCCGACCGGCGGGCCCCGACGTGAGTGACGAGTTCGAGGAGTGCGTGGGCTCGCGTCCCCCGATACTCCATCGACTCGCGGTACCACGCGAGCAGGTCCCGCATCTCCCTCGGGGCGAGAATCTGATCGCTGGTCATCTCGCCGTCTTCGAGGTGGAGCGGCTCGATTGCCAGGTGGAGGCCCGGATCGACGTAGCCCTGCGCTTCCAGCCACTTCACCCACCGACGAGCCTGCTGCTGTTTCGACTGTACCGTCACGCGAGCGTAGTCCTGCGCCTCAGCCAGCAGCCAGTCGGTGTAGTGCCCGAGCGACCACCGTTCCAGGTCTGACAGGGTCTCCAGTTCCTCCGCTTCAGCGTACTTCTCGAAGGTATCCAGCGACTTCCGGTAGGTTCGCTCAGTTTCGCCCTGCCAGTTCGGGCGGTTCCGAGCGATGAAGCGGTCGACCGCATCGGGGATATCGAGATTCGGTGGCTCTCCACCCGCTCGCCCGCTCATCGTTCGTGCACCTGCTCGACGCGCTCCCGGGGAACCCAGTTCGGGACCATCAGGTTATCTAGTCGGATCCAGTTCGGGTACACTGCGATCCCGCCCTCGTGTTTGACCTTCGAGCGGGCGTCACCACCCTCGAAGTACCAGGCGACGCCGTCCTCGATTTCGACGAGTGGTTCACTCACGTCGGTCACCACCCTCATCGGTCACGAGATCACGAAGATCGCCGCCGTCGTCTTCCTCGTCGGCCAGCTCCTCGGTGAAGGTCTCGACCTCCTCACGGAACAGTCGGAAGAACTCGCGCGTCGAGGCTTCGGTCGTCACCGACGAGTGCTGGTTCGTGATCGAGTTGACGAGCGACTCGAACACCTGATCTTCGTCCTCGAGGACTTCGATGCCGTCGGCGAGGCGCCGATACGCGAGCGCCTTCTGGAACATCCGGGTGTTGACGACGGCGTGAATCTCCTCGTCGGAGAGTTCATTTGTGTCGATCATGGCGATTCCTCCTCGTCCAACACACCGGCCGCGCGAGAACACGCCTTGCAGTCCTCACCCTCGCTGAACGTGTCTTCCTCGGGATCGACTTCCGGATCTTTCCCGTCGTAAGACAGTTGCCAGCTCCCGCAGAGTGATTCAGCTAGCCGAACCTCCCCCTCGAAGATGTGGTAACGGCGGGAATCGAGCGGCTTTCCCCACCAAAGCGGAGAGTCGTTGCTCACGCCAATCCCTCCTTGCGGACGATTTCGAGGCAGGCGGGACAGACGACCACGTCGACGCCGTGGGTGTTCTCCGGGTCGTCGGCGTCGACGCGGATGAGGTTCGTCCCGCAGTCGTGCGTCTCGCCGAGTTCCGTCTCGTAGGAAGTCACGCCGCCGTCGGTGCGGATCTTCGCGCAGGTCGAACACACCGGCGGATTGCCGTCACGAGCGGCATCAACGCCGTCTGCGCGCGCAGTACAGACGACGCACTGTCCGTCGTCAGGGTTTTCATCGGGCGTTACCTCGTCGGTTGTGCGGGGTCTAACCCCCGCAGGGGTTCCGATCATGGGTCTTCCTACGGAACCGTAACGCGGGTGATGGCTCTAGCACCGCCCGCGTCACCTACCGAATCACAAAGGGCCAACAGAGTCTCGCACGGGTTCCGCAGACACTACTGATGTCTCTAAGGTTGTATAGTTAACTCAATCTTTCAAATGCATCTCAAATTAATAGCACCGTCTAACCGAGACTAAAAAAGCATAAGAGACTGTTATCAAACTCATGAGGCTCAGTGCTGATTGGATGGTAGGGGCCGATGACCGAATCTTGGAATATCTGTCTGAGGAAGGCCCGGCCACTCCATCAGCAATGGCCAAAGACGACCGCATGAGGTTCAGCAGAACTCACATCAATCAACGATGTATCAAGCTCGCGGATTATGGGTTCCTAGTGAATCTCGGGAACGGTGTCTACCAGATCACCGAACAGGGGGAGAAATATCTTGCCGAAGAACTTGATGCCGAGACAGTCGAGAAGCTGAATGGAGAGGGCGAAGGGACAGCGAGTGCGTGACATGGCGATCCGAAGATGGGTAACTGGATGCAGCAATTCGATGACCGCATCTTAGAGTATCTCGCCGACGTCTCCAAGGCGAGCGCGTGGGAGATCGCCCTCGAGGCGGGGATGCAGAACAAGCGGCGGTGGATCGAACGGCGATGCTGGATGCTGGTGGAGGCGGGGTTCGTTGACGCGTACGAGCGAGGGGAATTAGATAATCACTACGAGATTACGACGTGGGGTGAGCTGTATCTGGAGGGAGAGGTTGATGCAGAGTTGCAACGGCCGGCTCCGGGGACGAGGCCGCCGGATAAGGTGAGACCGGGTTGGTGGGCCGGATTCGGGTAGCGCAATCAAGCAAGCAGAGATTTGCCGAGTAGTTTAAAATGATCTGAACAACAGTTTGAAGTGATATTGGAGATTCGCTGACAATATGCCAAATCGGTTTTTCACCCAATTCCGGGCTGTCGATTTCTTTGGCAAATCGATTCCAGGAACGGTTGCAGCTATATTCATCTTGTCAATTACTCCATTCCCATCTGAATTCATAGAGAGTGTTGGACCGGCTAAAGTAACACTCAGAGGTGTTACAACTCTACTGATATTGGTGATTGGCGTTGTTATTATCAGCTTCGTGATCGGACAAGTACTGGATACTATCGGACTTGTGGCTGAGCGCATCTTATACGGAATCGGCCATGCCATCTGGAGGGTTTGTTCCTCAATTTCATTCGTACCATCAAAATCTTGGTATACACGAATTCGTGAGTTGACTGAGGAAGAAGAAAATAACCTTCCGACACAAAAGAAAATATGGCTTGAATTTTTAGATTGGATCTACAACCGTTTTGAATCTGCACGTCAAATATTCAAACCTCATAGGTCTATATTCAAACACAGAATAATCAATTATCGTAGAGGTGAAGAAGATGAACCAGTAACATTATTTTTAAATTCTATACAGAGCCACAGCAACGTAGATCCAGATAGGGCAGAGCCCAGTACATTATATACCCACTCTCTCAGTATTCTGGACCGATCCGCATTCAACCGTGCTAATAGATTACAAATAAATTTTATATTCTGCAGGAGTATTTGGGTAACGCTATTCATTTTTTCATTTATATGGGTTGGCCTTAGTTTAGAGACGTCGATAATAGTGATTCTCGGTATTGGTGAGGATGGTTTATTACAAGGGATTCCGCTGATTTTGTCGATGGATGCGTTAAATGTTAGTGATGTTCGATATCTAAGCGTCCTTTTAATTATTCTCTCAGCAATATTTATGTATTCTTCTCTCGAATATAAGAGACTATTTTTAGAATATATCTTATCTGACTACCCTCAGGCTATCAGAGAACACTCCCATAATTCCTTATCGACTTTTGATAGAGGAATTGAATAATATTATCAGAGCCACTTGACTTCTTGACGTGCCCTCTCCTGTGCCTCCGGCGAGAACGTCCCGCGGTAGTGATCCAGAAACATCTCCAGATCGTTCCACCCGCCTCAATCACAGATCAACAACGGATCAGGATCCGCACTCGCGAACGCCGTCGCCCACCTCCGACGCAGATCGTGGAACATCAGATACGACCAGCTTGGATCGTCGTCCTCAACGCGCCCAGCTGCGTCGGTGACCCATCACCGCCAGAAGAAGCCAAAATCATTGAAGCGACAGATAGAATTTCACTCTGAATCAGTCATACATATGAGCATAATCCCTCCTATATTCACTACGTCTAATAGCCCTTCTTTTTCCAATGCATTGACCGTAGATACGACTGTCTCCTGAGAAATTTCCAAGCCAGATCTGATATCTTGGACAGATGTTCTGTCTCCTTCTATCTCCGTGAGAAGATATTTTATAATTTCAAATTCTTCGTATTTACGATATGTCATGAAATACGATCTCATTTGCACAATTACTGCTGTTAGGAGTCCAATATACTCTATGTCTAAAGAAAATATCAGAATAAGTTCTGGTATAACCGATACCTGAAAAAGATTATCAGGTATTGTGAAATTCACGACAGCTACCGATCTATATATAAATATCAAAATAATGGATATTGTAAACAGGAGCGTCTGCACCCAGAACGCTAGCGATCTGAGACGAGAATCATTTTGATACTGTGATATAATCTTCAAAAAAGTCATTTGTAGATCTGAGTGTGGAATTGACCTTTGGGACACTGCTGTCGCAGCTGTTATGACACCTGCTAAAAATATATAGAGGAACACTACAACTATACCAATATTTGATATTAAACTTGTGAAGCTTTGAAATGTTGGACTGAGACTTCTAAGCTTAATTAGTACGTATGATACGAAGACTCCAGCAGCACTCAGGTAAACAAAGAATACGCTGACTCCCTGTAAAACAACAAAGAACCGCGTCCATTCCGTGTTTGATCCCCGCCTCCAGAGATTCCTGATGAGGGTTATTCCCAGCAGGGCCTCTAATGCCCGCTGTAGGGTATTATCTTTTCTGGGCATTATACACCACTCGTATGACAGTAGAATTCGCTACCCCAATAATAAACCCCGCCGCGTGAGCAAACACGTTCGTAAACGTCTCACCCTCCACCAACGTCTTTGCACTCGGGAATAGCCCCAGAATCAACACACCCAGCACGGCGCCGACCAACCCCACCGCTCCCGCGGTGATCACGGCGTCGCGCCGATCCTCCCCGTCGGGCACCTCGACGCCGCGCCGTGCGTACTGCCCGAACGTCAGAACGCCCCCGAGGAGAACCAACCCCGTCACCGACGCCCGGAATCCACCAACGTAGCGCAGGTCGATCAGCTGCATCAACAGGAGGAAGACCGTCAGTCCGACCGCCCACGCGAGTTCGCCGTCGTGGCGCTTCTTGACGAACACGTAGAGGGCGACGAGAAGGAAGCCCCCGAGACCGCCGACGACGCCGGAGAAGCCGCGGGAGACGGGGTCGGCTGAGGGGTACCGGAACTGGAAGATCGCGTAGCTGGTGAGGCTGACGAGGACGGGGAGAGCTATCAGGTGCAGCGGGAGCGTGCGGCGGAACCACTGGCGTTCGTCGACGTGGAGACAGAGGGAGTAGGTGTAGGTTGCTGTGAGGCCGTATCCGAGGAGGTTACTGAAGAGGTGGGTGTTGGAAGCGTGGACGTACGCCGCGGTGAGGAGGGTGTAGCCGTTGAAGCGGGTGTGATCGAAGACGAGGGCTTGCTGGAGGGCGGTGGTGGCAAGGAAGTGGATTGCGGCGAGGAGGAGGGGTATGGAGAGGAGAAGGGTGGCGTCGAGGGCGAGGGTTCGGTGATGGGCCGTATCGGCCATATTACTCGATCTGACAATTGATCAGAGTGCTAAAGAACTCTTTTCACGCTGGTTTGGGGACTAGTGCTTCAGTCAAATGTCGCTCAGAGCCCTCATCACTCGCGGTCAAGTGCGTCAAGTATCGTCGCTGCCGCGAGGAGATCAAGTTGTTCCATCTCGCTCTCTTGCTCTTCTGCTTTTTTCTGCAGATCTTCCGCTGTTGTCTCGATTTTTTCTTCGGTAAGGCGTTCGAATAGCATTGCCGATCCGGGAGTCAATTTCTCTTGATGCTCACCGACCGTGGTGAGGATCTCCTCTGCTTCAGGGAGGACGGCATCGGACTCAAGTAGACGCTCGTGTGCGGCGAGGAATACACCCGCACTCGCGATGATTTCGTGGATCTCGTCGTCTGTGTCGAACGTCTCTTTTCGACTCCAGAGTTCGTTGAATAGTTCAACTGCCCAATCTCCTTGGTTGGTACAGACGTGGCCGACGGCATGGTAGTAGAGAAGTGCCGTCGTCTCCTCGCTCACATCCAGTTGCAGTCGACGGAGTTCGAATTCTTTGACGGTGTCCGAGAGATCAATCAGTTCAATGGATTCTGCCCATGCTTTCGCCCTTTCACACCACTCAATCGCCGCTCCGACATCATCCATCCGCTCACAGATATCGACGAGATTTTCGAAAGTGGTCACGGACCCGCGTAAGTCCCCGATATTCCGTAACCGTTCGTTCGCTCGTTCGAAGTAGTCGCGGGCGTCGTCGTAGTCGCCTTCTGACTGGGCGACGAGACCGAGATTGTTCAGGCCGGTGGCAACGCCTTGGCGGTTGCCGAGTTCGCGTTCAATTTCGAGACTCTGCTCAAAGTAGTCGCGGGCGTCGTCGTAGTCGCTTTCTGACTGGGCAATGAGACCGAGATTTCCGAGGCTGTTCGCAACGCCCTGTCGGTCGCCCAGTTCCTCTTTGATTTCGAGACTCTGCTGGTGATAGTCGCGGGCGTCGTCGTAGTCGCTCTGATTCCGGGCGACGAGACCGAGATTTCCGAGGCTGTTCGCAACGCCTTGGCGGTCGCCCAGTTCCTCGTGCATTTCGAGACTCTGCTCAAAGTAGTCGCGGGCGTCGTCGTAGTCGTCTTCTGACTGGGCGACGAGACCGAGATTGTTCAGGCTGGTGGCAACGCCTTGGCGGTCGCCCAGTTCCTCGTGCATTTCGAGACTCTGCTCAAAGTAGTCGCGGGCGTCGTCGTAGGCGCTCTGATTCCGGGCGACGAGACCGAGATTTCCGAGGCTATTCGCAACGCCTTGGCGGTCGCCCAGTTCCTCAGATACTGTCCGACTTTCTCGGTAGTGCACCTGCGCCTGTACGTATTGTCCACGCTCCAGACAGACGTGCCCTTTGTACTGCTCGATGCTGGCGACAGCCTCTTGATCGCATACTGACGGCACAGACAACTCGTTATCCGTCCCGAACTGATACAGCGGTTCAAGGATAGGCCATCCGTTGCCGAGTTCGACTATCTGAAGTGCGAGTTGTTTACCGAACGCTGCTGGATTCTCTCCTACCGCCTTGAGAAGCAGCGATTCGTCAAATCCTTCGCGGAGGTTTTCACGACAACTCTCGTTCTCTGCGACAGTATATAGCGCCGATACACAGGCGTTGAATCGGGTTGGTCCCCCTGTGTCCCATCCATCGTCACCATCACCCTCCACTCTCTTTGCCTCCTCACGAAGGTACAACGTCGCCCAGAGTTCGTGTGTTGTCGCCGGCACCTCGGCGTCGGGATCGTCGGTCTGATAAACGAACCAACCTTCGAGCGCCTCGCGGATCTCGTCGATATCATCGTGTACCGCCTCGTCGTGGCCGTGCTTTTCGCCGAGCGAGTGGATTAATTCGGGATGGTTGCCGATGCCGGCTGCTACGAGCAGCGCCGTGGTCAGGGCGACATCCTGTCGCAGGCTCTTATCGAACTCCAAGAAATCCTCACGATGGGCGTTGTCATCTGCTTCACCGATGATCGTTCGATACTTATTTGTCACATCTCGAAGGAGCCCGTCCGGCCTCTCACCGCCGACAGGCAGGTAGTACGAGACAAACAGCACTTGGCCGATATCGCCGCCCCGGTTAAGCCGTTCATGGACTTGCTCTGGAGATGCCTGTACTTCCCGTCCAGTTTTCGCTTCGAAGCGCTCGAAAACACCCTCGATTTCGGCTGGGACCAGCTGTTCGTCCAGAGGGTATCGGGTGAGATCCTCAAACACTTCCTCGACTTTCCCTTGCATATCGGTCTCCAGTGCTGCTGACACACCACTTTCCTCGAACCGATCGAGATCGCCACGCCGAGTGTCAAGGAGAAAACTTACTGAGTCGTAACGGAGGTCGGCCATCGCCTCGTACACACCTTCCGTCTCGGTTCGAGCCGCGTCCTCAACGACGACGAGAGTATGCCCGTCGCTCTCACGAACCGCTTTAATGAGCGATCCCGGAATTCCTCGTTCCTTCGTGAATGGCTGTCCACTCCCACTTCGACGGTAGAACACAGTTCCAGTGTCAGGATCGTCGAACCACTCACAGGCGACGGACTTACACACGGTACTTTTCCCAGACCCGGCGCGCCCTACAACCAGCCGATCCTCACCCGCACGGAGAGCAGACAACAGCTCTTCGGTCGCAGTTCGGCTGTCGTCGTGGATACCTTCACGCTCCGCTACAAAGCTCGTCCTCTCTGCGTTCTCCGCGTCTCTGGTTCCACGGACGTGCACCAAGTCGAATCCCGCACGCCAAGCAGCCTCAGGTTCGTCGATTTCGCGGTCGAATTCGACGGGTGCGACGCGCACGAATCCACTATCACGGAGGTCACGCTGCAGCAGTCTCCGGAAGCCCGATCGGAGCTGTTTTCGAGTCTGCTCCAGTTCGTCTTCGAAATCGGAGAACTGCCCTTCCAGACCAAGCACCGTTTCGAGTGTCTCTTGCACTTGTTTGGCTTCGACGATGTCGCGAAAATCAAGAAACAGCGCTTGTGCCTCGTAGATATCGTCCGTGTCGAAGGCTTCGCAGAGTTCCTCGCTAAAATTCTCGAAGTCACCCCGGAGCATCCGCCGAACGGTGTCGTCTAATTCAGTCCGTCCATCACCCTGATAATGCTCTTCCATCAGGTCCCGGAGCCTGTCCGGGTTGCCTCTCGCTGCATTGATCGCCGCGTCGCCAAATCCATCTGGGAGGAAGTGACACGCTCCTTTGGCGAGCTTCGTGAGATACGCGTGTTCGTCCTCGTCGGTTTCCTCAATAAACTGTGTAAGGCGCCGGTCGGCCTTCCGGCTATATTCTATGAACTCAGTCTTCGCCAGCGTACCGAGTGCTCCACCAACGACGAGCATCGTCGGCTCTGCAGTTAGGGCACCAGATGCAACTCCGATCACCCCGCTATCAACGAGTTTCTGAATACCATCGCAAATGGCTTCTGCTGCAGTATCAGGACCGACCGTCGGAAGCCAGTCAGGACTGGCTGTCATTAACTCCTAAATAATATCACAGAATTATAATACTTCTGTACAGATCCCTCATCATACGACTTGCAATTCATTGTTTGCAGTTCGCCCTGGTAGCCCGAGGGATTGTTCGCAATGTGTTACCGCTCGTCAGAGTCAAAATCAAGCGTCAACGACTGATCGTCGATCCGCTCGGCAAGGTCCTTGTGACCTTCCGGAACCTCATTCGCGAACGAAGTCTCGTGAGCCTTCAGTTCCGCTCGGATTCGCTCGGACTCCGCTGGCGACACGTACGGAATCTCGATCTCGTCGAGAAACTCAGGGAGGACGCTGACGAGTGAAATGTTGCTCTCGTGGCTGTCCACGGTCTCCCAGCTATCGACGTCATCCGCCCGATACTCCAGCTGGTATTCGGAGAGCGGGTTCGCTGTCGCCGTCGAGATACGCCAGTATTCGCCGGAGATCATGTGGAACACGATCGGGAGGTGCGCCTCGCGGTCGTCGACGACGATCCCGCCGCGATCGAGGGGCTCGATTTCGAGGACTGCACCCGGAAGTGGGCCGGTGAGGTTCGACTCGATCATGCCGGAGGGCTCTCCGCCACGCCGGAAGCCGAACGCCTGCATATCCACGGCCACGTTCACAGTCTGTTCAAGCGAACCGTACTGCTCTCCGTGGAGCCACGTGACGGTGTGTTCCTCGCAGCGGTCGACGGTGGCCGTCCCGTCGCCCGAGGGTTGGGTTCGGATAGGTTCGCCGTGGGCGTGTTTCAGAACGATCGAAGGTGTTTCCCGAGTCGGAACGACGATGCTGGCGCAGTCGGGGCGGATGATTGTGATGCAGATCATAGTACACTGTCCGCGAAGGGTGGACTGGTAAAACCGGTAATCCAGAAACGAAGCGTAGGTGAAAGTAGTCAACAAATTTTTTATGTTTGAATGGCACGACGACGCCGGCATACGGAGTAGCAAATTATACCACACTGACTAGAAATATGTTACTCATGGAAGACGAGTTTCGTCGCAAAGGTTTCAGGAAGCTCACCGGACCGATCGAACATTGGGTGACGACGTTTCACACCGGATACTGGGGCTTCCGCCCGGACAAAAAAGGGGCGTGGGAAGAAATCGAAGAGGGAGAGATATTCCTCTTCCATGCTTCTGGATCGGAGTTCCTAGACGCACCTAACAAGCGTGTGAGGGATGCCGGAAAAGGCGTCATTGGTATTGGGCGCGTCGGCGCGACCAGCGTGAAAGACGAACCGGCGTGGTGGGAGGAGGTTCATGACGACGGCAATTATCCCTATCTCGTCCACTTTTCCGAGATACACTGGTTCGGCGACACTGACTCGATCCGTGATGCCCCCGTTCGACAGAAGTCGGTGGACGAGATGGTCGACGACATCCACGCACTAAACGAGAACGAGATTACGTTCGGAGAGATGAGCGAGCGTACCGGCTACCGTATTCCGGCGCAGGGTTCTCCGGGGAATATCAAACATCCCGAGAAGCTCTTCCCGCTGCTTCTGGAGCGACTCCACGGCGTCGAACCTGACGAGCTAAATACACCTGAGTCGGAAAGAGAGACGGAGAGAAGTAGCGGCCGCGGCGCTTCGAGTGTCCGCTCCCGAGACCGCGACCGCGACCTTGACTCGGGTGGCCACTCTTCGGGAACAGTCTCGTACGAGTCCTCCATCGACGAGACGATGTCTGGTTGGATGGATCACGAACACGCGCTGGATACGTTCGAGGACGAGCTGATCGATGCCGGCTTCAACTCGGGAGAGACCGACTACAGCGACCTTCTGGCGTGGCGAAACACGAATCTCGTTCTCGCGGAAGCCAAGTCGATCCACGACTCGAACGAACGGTCACAGATTCGGAAGGCACTCGGGCAGCTCTACGAGTACGGCTATTTCGACGTTGAGCAGGATGCCGAACGCATCAAAAAGGATCTCACTCGCTGTCTAGTACTCACCGAGGAACCATCTGATGGGTATCGAGAGTTCCTCGAATATCTTCAGAACGAGGGCATCTTCACCTTCTGGATTGACGAGTACGAAGTCCGAGGACTGTCCGACTCAATAGAGCGGCTCGAAGCGATCACGAGCTGACGCTACTGCCACTGGTTGAGGTATTCGTTGATCTCCTCGACCGTCTCCGGATCGAATCGGTCATCGTTCTTCTTCAGTTTCTCCTCAACGGCTTGGAGAGGATCGATGTTGAGTTGATTCGCCAGACCGAGCAGGTAGATCATCACATCCGCAATCTCGTCGCGGACCTCTTTCAGTAGTTCCTCGTCCTCGCGAACTTCTTCGCTCGACGGGTTGCCGAACCAGAGGAAGTTCTCCATTAGCTCGTTCGCCTCAACCGAGATCGCCATCGAGAGATTCTGGGGTGTATGGAACCGGTCCCAACCTCGCTTGGAAACGAATTCTCGATAGCGGTCGCCCAACTGCTCCAAGTCTCTCGTCATATACGGACTCATTTCTTTGCACGTAATGAGCCTATGGTTGCGATCCGTCTGCTCCCAGAATTCACCGCCGAATCTGCGGATACTTCGTCAAACTTAGCTCACTCGTACTCAGTGCCTCAGCCTGATCAGAGGTCAACTCCCGCTTCATATCCTCCCGATTCGCATGTGACTCCACGAGGTGTCGGAGTGCAGCGTCACTGATCTTGCTGTCCTGCCCCTCGTCAGGGACTTCCTTCGCTTCAGCCAGCAGTTTCCCGTGTTCTCGGTGCGACCGGAGTCGGATGTGATCTCGACTCAGATAACTACGTGTGATCACGGTGATCCAGAAACCCCGGTTGAGAGGGTAAACCGTATTTCGCGAGTAACTGGGGGCGATTTCTTTACAAAATGTGATGTATCTGCATGTTACTCTCCCCGGTACCATCCCAGTTAAATAGGAACGTGGGAACGGTCTGGCGGAGTCGTTGCAATCCCGACGGCGGTCGGCGTAGTCACAAATCGGGAATCCCGGTGAGGTAAGAACATCTGCGCGTGAACCCGACCGGAGATTTGGGTCTGTTGAAACGCCCGATCCGGACCATACTGGCGTGTGGAATACAGGACCCGTATCGGTCACACACAGAGTTTTATTACGCGGCGTTGTTCGTCCAGCTTACAGTGTGAATTCCGGTTTTATCCTCACTGGGATTGTGTTCGTTCTCATTGGACTCGACATTACCAGAAGGCCTGCGCATCACTCGAAGCGTTTTGCGAGATACAGTCTCCTGACCCGAAACGCGACTGGCAAGCGGACCCAGTCGCAGCGTCGAACACTCGTTCTTGGGATCTGTCTCATTTGTGTTGGCGTAGCGGTGCTGTTCGGCGGGATAACGATCTGAACCAGTTGCGCGCCCCAAATCACTGCCCAGTGGCTTATCGACAGACTGGCAGAAGGAGCACTACAACTTGGAGACGACAGCTTCTGTATCGGTCATGGATACTTTGACGAATAGTCGATCGGTATCAGGGGGAATGCTGAATACACGGCGCAAGTGAATCGGACTTCGTCCGGCGATTAGCGACGACACAGATCTGTAGATTCAGGGAAAGCATTTACCAAAGACCGATCTACCGCGAGGTAATGCCTATAATTCAGAGAAAGGACGTTGTCCCGCTCTTTGGAGCGCTGATACTCGGATTCGTATTCTTCCACATCATCAACTATCTGAGCTTGTTTGGCGTGGTGACCGTAGATTCTGATTTGATTGTCGTCTCGGTGGGTGTCCTCATCGGGTACGTGGTTGCTCGTCTGAGCGACGCCCGATAGATACCGTTCGGAATCGTCACGATGCTGTTCGAGAGGCAAAACAGGTAGCCAGTCTACCTCCAGTGACCCAAGAGCGTGCATACATCGAGAGAGACAGGACGTGGTTGAGATTCCGCTCGGCCAACGTCCCAAGTACGGGCTTCGACTAGCGGGTCAGAGTGCGACGGCACTGTATCGCTTCCCAGACATCGTCGGTCAGGTTGCGCGACAGTAGTATCTCGTACGGATGGTCGAGAGAGGGGCGGGATTTGGTCGAGGCGCCGAGACGAGTGATGCGTTAGGTCTTCGTAAATTCGGTAGCGAGCAGCTAAGAGACCGACTGTGCTCCCCTCCTCATGTCGGAACCGATGCTGAACTCCCAGAAAGTTCGCTCACATCGACGTTCGCACCGACCGCTCGCCCGAACATGTAGAAGATCGCCACGTTGGTGTAGAATTGGATGAAGGGCACGAGGAGACCACCCAGACCCAACGTCACGGCGACGAGTACGACCGTCAGGAGATTCACGGCGATAGCGATAACGAACGGAATGAGCCACGCGACGAAGTAATCTAGGCTAAGAAGTGTCCGACTCAGATTGTCGACATCGAACGCTGAACCGACCGTCCGCCCTAAGGCCAGATTCGTTAGCGTAGCGGGCAGGAGGTAGTACAAGATCAGGAATGCGAGAAAGCTTGCAAAGAGGCCGACGACTCCGACACCAGCAAGGAACCCAGCAGAATCCGGATTTGCGAGGCCGGCCATCGTCGAGCCGAGACTCACACCGAGGACGATGAGCGGAACGATGCCAACGACGATGCTGACAAGTAAGGCCTTGACTCCGATCACGAAGAGATTGCTCCAGTTCTCGAAGGCTGGCGGCTCCTCTTCGTTCCGCGCCGCGGAGCCGAGTACCTCCGTGAGGTAACCGAGTAGCGGGATGGCTGGGATGACGAGGAACGAAAGGAATCCCAGTACACCGCCGATTACGAACCGACCCACTGCGCTATCCCCACGAAGGGGATACGACAAGCCTTCTTCGAGCATCTCGAAACAGAATCAGCTCCGCATCACAAAAGTTTGTTCGCCACGTTCGGAGTCTGTCTCTGAAATTCGCTAAATACGGTTCTTGTACAGACGACTCTCTGCGTGGAGAATCGCCGTACTGCATTTGCGCTGTGTCTGTTGGACGACGACGCTCGATCTACCAGAATGCTATCAGCGGTGCCTTCCAAGAGACGGAAGCCCACCGCTCACCACAAAAATTTCATTTGCCGCGTGATGAATTTCCGCTGTCGATGCCCTCCAATTTCGAGAAGCTGTTACTGGTTGGTATCCCTTGCCTGATGGTAGCGTTATCGGGCTGTGGCGGCCTCCCACCAGCAAGCCAGCCGACTGCCACCGCGGACGAACCGTCGACGATGACAGACGAACCGTCGACGATGACGGACGAACCACCGAGTTCCACGGAGTCAGCGACGACTGAGACGGTATCACGTGGTGGACTATTGATTGTCGACCCCGTCGAGAACGCGACCCTAGCGAACGAGAGTGAGATGGTTCAGTACAACCAGACGAGATTCTCCAAAGCGCCAACGCTGAATAATGCAGTCAGCGAAGCGACTTCGACGAGGACGACACAGCAGCGAGACCTCTCAGGCCAAGAGGTGCAGCGGATCGAGTCGGTGGCAGAGGCGTACAATGCGTCGACCGGGGAATTCCTCGTCTCGAAGAACGAAACAGCAGTTCGCGTCTCACTCGGATACGAACTGTGACTAGGGTCGGTGTCTCAGCAGTCGTGCTGAACACAGAGGATGAGTTCAGCACAGCAGCCCCGGTCGCTTCGAATTACTGCGATCAACCATACTCCCCCGCTACAGATGTGACCGGCGCGCTGGAGCCAGAGCCAACAGGTAGGTCACAACTCGACGGATTCGGGGACAATCGTCACTGGAACGGCTGCCGCCTCGGCGACGATGAAATCCGTATGGCCCTGACTAGCCGTTCGCAAACGATTCTTCGAGTGGTGGCCGATGACGATGTGATCGATATCGACATCCTCTGCGAGTTCGAGGAGTTGCTTACCGATTGCCGTCCCCGAGCGGAGTCCACCCCGATCCAAGTGTTCGAGATTGATGTCTACGGGCATGTTCGCCTCCGAGAGAAACGCTCGGACATCGTCACGGAACGCCCGCTCGCGCTGGGATGCGCTTTTCTCTCCTGTGACATGGGTGACTTGCAGGTCTTGGTCTAACCCGGCAGCCAACCGCATTGCGACAGTGAGAACGATTTTGAAGTCGTCATCGTCGCTGACCGCGACAAGAATACTCATACCAACAGTACGTGTCAACTGTAGTAGTACCTGACGCCCTGCACCCCTGATCGAGTGGTCGCGCATCTGACCGCCAGTGAACATTGCTCGGCGGAACGGGGTGAGACTCTGTAAGCGAACGCGCGTCTGCGTACAGTTTACTCGGCGAACGATGAGTCAACGGAATCCAGTTCCGAGAGCATATCGCGAGTCTGAGTGTCGATATCAGACCGCTGGCCTGTGCTGAACGGCTTCAGTTCTTCGTTCCGTAGGTCGAGCAGTCGCTCTCGAATGTGATCCGTCTCAGAAGTCAGCGGCGAACTCTCGGTTTCGTCATCTATACTGAGTATCTCACACGGTCCAGCTTCGAGATGATCGAGACGCTTGCACCGGTCCGACACACATCTCTACATCGCCATCGACGACATCGAACGCGCCACCTCAGCACTACGAACCCGACGGCGTCCCCCTGTTCAGCGAGACGGAACAGACCGTCCGTGTGTTGGGGGTGATCGAACGCCGTCCCCCGGTGGCTCCCCTCCAAGTTCCGCGGACGCTCCCGGGTCACCCGGGGCGAGCGAACGAACACTGATATGCGACTAGCATGAATCGACACGAACGCAGATGGTCTACCGGTTCCAATGCCGGCGGTGTTCATTCACCGTCTGGTCGACGAGGCGAGATGCCATCGCCGACGCCGCCGGCAGTCACATCCTCAGCCACTACCGCGAGCGAGTGACCAAACAGGATTTCCGGATCCGCTGGAGTTGCCCGCACTGTGAACGGAGCGGTCAACACCACGACGGCGACGCCGGTGTCGAACGCTTCGAGCGACATCTGTTCGAACACGTCGAGTCGTCCGTCGAGTCGGGTGTCCACGTCGCGGACGACATCGACCGAACCGGTGGCGTCCTCGTCCGGGCCCCGCGTGGGAGCACCGGCCTCGACAACGCACGGGTCCACTTTCTCTCTCCCGGAGGGGTCGTCCTGTTCGTGACGACGGCCCCCGCCGAGCGAATCCGGTTGCTCGACGATGCGCTCCAAGAGTGGCCGACGCGGACGATCATCCTCACGACGAAACCCGATCCGCTCGGCGACATCTCGGATCTCGACCTCTCGGCGGCATCGTTGGAGGTCGTCCGTCTCGACAGTCGACTCGGCCTCTCCGAGGTCGGCGAGACGATATCACGGGTCGTCGGCGAGTACGAAGACGTCGGGGGAAAGATCGTCGCCGAATTCGACATCCTTCCAGAACTCGTCGAGAAGTTCGACCTGCAAACGGTGTTCAAGTTCCTCCACGTGCTCGATACGCGATTGACCCGCGCCGACGCCCTCTCACACTATCACGTCGACCCGCGAACGCAATCACAGTCGACGATCAACGTCCTCGGGCAGGCGTTCGATCTCTCGATCGTGGCCGACGACCGGCGGTTCGTCGCCGGAGAGTGACCCGAGCGCGGCCGCGTTGCCGAGCCGCGACGCGTACGAGGACTCACGGCTCCGGGTCGGCGTCGTCGCCGTCGTGACTGGCCGTGTAATCCGACGGGTCGCGGACGTACGTGTAATCGACGGCGTTGGTCACGACCTCTCCCGAGAGGCTTCCGCCGACGGCATCGAGCACTGCCGCCGCACGCTCGGCGACGTCAGACGGAACGCCTTCGTCGTGGACGAGGATCTGAAGTCGTCGTTCGAGCTTCTCACTTTCGAGTTCGACCAAGCTATCCGCCGCGAGCTGGGCCGTCCGATCGTCCGGGTCGCCGAGCGCGTCGATCAGGCAGTCGTACGCCGTCTCGCGTCGGTCCTCGTCCGGATCGTCGGCGTCGGCCACCCGACCCAAGAGCCACGCGGCGTTGCGTCGCACCTCCGTCCGCCGGCTCTCGTCGAGCATATCGATCACGTGAGAGACGACGGTCAGCGTGTCGGCATCCGAGAGCCGGTCGGCGACGGCCGCACGGACCTCCTGCCGCCGGTCCGCTGGAGCGTCGATGAACAGTTGGACGAGCGATAGAATCGCCGCCCGCTGTACCGGCGCGGTATCGTCGACGAGCGCCCGAACCAGCACGTCGACGGGTTCGAGCGTCCCGAACTGGCCGAGTTCCTCGATGGCGACCCGTCGAAGCGACTCCTCGTCGGCTTGGACGACGGGCGCGAGGGATCGAAGCGCCGCCTCGCCGCCGATAGCACCCAAGGCCCTCACCGCCTCCTTGCGAACGCGATGTCTGTCGTCGTCGAGACGGCGGCGGAGTGGGCCGATACACCGTTCGTCACCGATCTGGCCACAGGACTGCACGGCCCGAGCACGCACCCGCGGTGAGGGATCGGTGGTCGCCGACACGAGCGTGGACAGCGACCGCTTTCCCCCCAGTCGTCCGAGCGCGGTCGCTGCGACCATCCGGAACTCCGGGTAGTCGGCGTCGAGCCACTCCTCGAGGAGGCGTGTCGTCGCGCGTTCCGCCGTCACCTCGGAATCGCCTCCGATGTCGAACTCGCTCAGTTCGCGGACGAGCCGTTCGAGCGTGTCCGGGCCGTGCCGGTACAGCGCGTCGATTGCTCGCGCGCGGACGCTCTGGTCGTCGTCGTCCTGCACCGCCTGAATGAGAGCGCGGATGACCTCTTGGGTGTCGCCGTCGGTCCGGTCGGTAGCCGCGGCGAAATCGCCCAGCATCTCCGCGGCACGACGCCTGACGACCGGACTCGATCCGCGCCGAAGGTACGCGACGAGCTCTGTCGTGTTCGATTCGCGTGCGAGTTCGTAGAGAAACGCCGTATCCGCCTCGGATCGGTCGTCGGCCATCTGTGAATCCTCCTGCGTCGTCCGGGAGCCGCGAACGGTATGGGAGAGTGTCGGGACGACTGTCCTGTTTTCGGGACCCAGTCCGACGTGAGCTTACTCTAGTAGCCCTTCGGCCTTCAGCGCTTCCATCACGTCGTCGACGAGTTCCTCGACGCTTTCGTACGGGAACTCTTGGTGGCCGTCGAGGTTGGCCGCAAGCTCCATCGCGGAGAAGGACACGTCGCCGGCCTCGAATCGGGTCCCCGGGCCGTCGGGGAGTGCAGGGACGAGGTCCATCTGGTCGGTCACGGGGAAGTCGGCGCCCTCGAACGCCGAGTGAAACTGCTCGCGGAGTTCGGACTCGGAGTCATCGCTCATACGAGTTCGTGGACGTATCGGGCGCATAAGCGTTCCGAAACGGACGGGAGGCGTCAGAACAGCCCGTAGTCGGTCACGAGCGTCCGGTAGCGGTCGACGTACCGGTCGAGGACAGCGTCGTGGTCGTAGGGGGCGTAATCCTCGTTGACCGTCCAGCGCTCGGTCTCGGTCGCGGCGACGATCTCCTCGGCGAGTTCCTGTGGGCTGGTCACGAGCGAGCCACGGGGGTCGGTCTCGACGAGTTCGTGGGCGGCGGAGTCGGCTTGGTACTCGACGACACCCACACAGCCACAGGCGAGCGCCCGCAGGAGGTTGGTCGCGAACGGCGCCCGGGTGGCCGTCTGGGCGAAGACGTGTGCCCCCTTGAGGATCGGCACCTGTTCGGCCGGGGCGAGATCGCCGAGGAACTCGACCCGGTCGTCGATCCGGAGGTCGCGGGCCATCCGCTCGGCGTCCGCCCGCGCCGGCCCGTCGCCGACGATCGCCGCCCGCCACTCCCGCCGTCGGAGCTCCGCCAGCGCGAGTAGGAACTCCTCGACGTTCGCGTGTTCGTCGAGGCGGCGGGCGTAGACTAAGTCCGCCCGTTCGTCGACCGGCGCGTCACGGATGCTCGCCATGTCGACGCTGTCGGGGACAACCTCGACGGCGTCGGTGTCGGCGCCACACTCACGGGCCGTCGTCGCGACTGTCTCGGAGGGAACGTGGAGGGTGTTCGGGGATCGGGCAGCCCAGTGGCGACGCCAAGAACGCCCGGTCTCGCGATCCGGGGGGTCCCACCACTCCGCGACGACCGGAACTCGTCGGAGGCGGCCGGCGGCCTTCGCGGCCGGGACCGCGAGGTCGGGGTCTGTGGCGACGTGGACCACCTCGGGACGGACGCTGTTGAGGACGAACGGGAGTTTCGCGACGAACGCCGACGGGGCGTGGTCGGCCGTCACGCGACGATAGGAGACGCCCTCGAAGTCGAAGGCGGCGTGATCGCCACCCCACCACTGCGTACAGACGACGGTCACCTCGTGACCACGAGCCGCGAGGCGTTCGGCCACCGCCCGCGCCCGACGGGCGTACCAGTGGTCCACGTGGTGGGCCGTCGTCATCGTCACGAACGCGATGCGCACGCCTCAACCCACGAAACCGGTGACCAAAAATCCCTCCGTCGCCGGGCGGTCGTGTAGCCGCCCCCGTTCCCGCCGCTCGGGAACCGACCAGTAGGTTGAGGCGTCTAGCAGTCGGACGTTCGGACATGTACGACGACGTCTTGGTCCCAACCGACGGGAGCACGGCGGCCGCGACGGCCTTAGAACACGCACTCGGCGTCGCCGAGCGCTTCGACGCGACCGTTCACGGGCTCTACGTCGTCGAGACGGACGCCCTCGCCCACGAGGCACCGACGCTGTCACTCGACGACCTGCGCGAGACGCTCCGCGAGGAGGGCGAGTCGATCCTCGACAACCTACGATCGCAGGCGTCCGACCGGAGCCTCACGGTCACGACGTCGACGGTCGAGGACGTCCCTGAGGACGCCATCGTCGCGTACGCGGCCGCCAACGGGATCGATCTCGTGGTCATGGGGACTCACGGCCGTCACGGCGCGGAACCGTATCCGGTCGGCAGCGTCACCGGGCGGGTCGTCCGTCAGGTCGACGTGCCGGTACTCGTCGTCGGTGGGTAGCCGGTGGTGAGGACACGAAGACGACCGCAGCGTACGTCACCTACACGAGGACGATCCCGGCCGCAATGAACTCCCAGCTATAGACGTGATTGAGTAGAACGTACGCGACGACGCCGAGCGTGAGCGAGACGATCCACGATCCCGCGGCGATCCGGCCGACGCGGGCGTGGGCCGTCTCGCGGAGTTCGGTCGGCGTATGGGTCAGACCGAGGACGATAGCATAGAGGACGACGGGCACAGAGACGATAGAGAGGAGGATGTGGATGGCGAGCATCGCGAGGTAGGCGACGTAGGGAAGCTGTGGCCCGACGAACTCCTTGGTGCCGCCGCCACCGATCTTCGTCAGATAGAGGACGAGAAAGAGGAGGATGAGGCCGAACGCCGTCGACATCGCGGCGGCGTGTTTTTTCACCTCGTCGCGACGAATCCACCGCCAGCCGGCGAGCAGACAGAGCGTCGCCGCGGTGTTGACGACGGCGATGGCGTCGGAGAGGACGTTCACCTGTCCGAGCGAGAGGTCGGGAAAGACCGATTCGGGGACGACGCCCGCGAACGTCCCCACGACGAGGGTGTACCCCACGACCGAGAGGACCGCGGTGGCCGCGACGGGATGTTCCTTCACCGGACCGCTTGCGCTGGCCGTTGCCATGGTCGACCCTTAGTCCGGACCGGCTTGCCTCTTCCGTTCTCGGTGTCGACAGCGCCCGCCCGCTATCCGATCACGCCGGTGACGGTGACGGCCTCACGGGCGGCGGCCTCGCTGATCCCGTCGCCGAGGATGGTGTACCGGTCACGGATGCGGTGGGCGGTCGTCAGCGCCTCAATCACCGTCTCGTCGTCGAAGCCGAGTTCGGCCCCGGTAGTCGGCGCTCCGATGACCGAGAGGGCATCGCGGATGTCGCGCCACATCCCCCGCTCGCCCTCGTGGAGGTAGGCGACGATGATAGCGCCGACGCCGACTTGGTGGCCGTGGAGCGCACGGTCGGGGGCGATGCGGTCCAAGCGGTGCGAGAAGAGGTGTTCGGCGCCGCTTGCCGGCCGCGACGATCCGGCGATGGACATGGCCACTCCCGAGGAGACCAGCGCCTTCATCACCACCCACGCGGACTCCTCGAGGCCCTCCTTGATCGACCCCGCGTTCTCGACGAGCAACTCGGCGGTCATCCGCGACAGCGCGCCCGCGTACTCGGAGTAGGGCACGTCTTGGAGTCGGTAGGCGAGTTGCCAGTCCTCGACGGCGGTGTAGTTAGAGACGATGTCGGCACAGCCCGCGGTGGTCAGTTCCCACGGGCCGGCGGCGATCACCTCGGTGTCGGCGACGACGGCCAGCGGCGGGTCCGCCGCGACGCTGTGGCGGGTGTCGCCCTCGGGGATCGAAGAGCGGCCGCTGACGATGCCGTCGTGGCTGGCCGCGGTGGGGACCGACACGAGCCCCAAGCCGAGGCGGTCGGCGGCCATCTTCGCGGTGTCGATAGGCTTGCCGCCACCAAGTCCCACGAGGTACGTGACCTCCTCGGCCCGCGCCGTCTCGACGACGCGTTCGACGGCATCGAAGCCGGCCGACGCGACGGTGACCGTGGCGGGATCTGCGCCGAGTTGGGTGCGAACGCGGTCGCCGACGAGGCGGTTCGGCGTCGGACTCGTGACGACTAGTGGCCGGCCGGCGACCGCCAAGTCGTCGATCACGGCCCCGAGGTCGTCGAGAACGCCGTGGCCCACGACGACGTTCCGTGGCAGTTTGATCCACGTCGACTTCTCGAACATGGGCGTCCTACTTCGTGGAACCATTTAGAAGATGAGGTCCACGCGCCGTCGATCTGCGCCGCTGTCGTCGGTCGGTACGCTGATACGGCGGCCGTCCGACCGTGGCGTATGGACGTGGAAGTCACGCGGTCGCAGGTCGGCGGCCACTCGCGTGCCCCGCCGTCGAAAAGCTACACACACCGGGCGGTCCTCGCGGCGGGGTTCAGCGACGGCGCTACCGTCGCCGACCCGCTGGTGAGCGCTGACACGCGGGCGACGATGCGTGCCGTCCGGGCGTTCGGTGGCCGCGTCGACCGCGAGACCGGCGACCGCCGCCTCGATATCGAGGGGTTCGACGGGCGCCCCGGCGTTCCCGAGGACGTGATCGACTGTGCCAACAGCGGGACGACGATGCGG
>ENA-ORCS01000290-ORCS01000290.1-marine-metagenome-genome-assembly--contig:-NODE-290-length-44495-cov-3.520600_pt1 | contig 44495 bp, 37 predicted proteins | sample MGYA00237781_ERZ508513 | MGnify/ENA primary metagenome ERZ508513 (study PRJEB26184, sample SAMN06268793) | marine metagenome | isolation source: Eden Landing Ponds, San Francisco, CA, USA | place...
CTCGCCGAGGCGCTCGCACCCCACGGCGGCCGTGTCTGGTGGCGCGCGTTCGTCTACGGGTCGCACAGGGACAGAGCCGTCCAGCAGTACGACACGTTCGAACCGCTGGACGGCGAGTTCCACGACAACGTCACCGTCCAGGTGAAAAACGGCCCCATCGACTTCCAGCCCCGCGAACCGGTCTCCCCGGTGTTCGGTCAGATGCCCGAGACCGACCTGGGGCTGGAACTCCAGATCACCGGGGAGTACACCGGCCAGCACGTCCACGCCTGCTATCACGTCCCGATGTGGAAGGAGGTCCTCGAGTTCGACACCGACCCCGAGGGCCACGGCCGCACGGTCAAAGAGATCTTTCGGGAGGAGGGAACCGGCATGGCCGGCGTCGGCGGCCCCGGCGAGGACAAGAACTGGACCGGTCACTACCTCGCACAGGCGAACCTCTATGGCTACGGGCGCCTCGCCTGGGACCCCGACCTCGAAACAGAAGAGATCACCGACGAGTGGGTCCGCCAGACCTTCGGCGGCGACCCGGACGTCGTGGCGACTGTGACGGACGTTCTCCATCGCTCGTGGCCGGCGGTCGTCGACTACTCGACTGGCGGGATCGGCCTGATGCACATGATGTACAACGGGAGCGCCTACCTCGAAAATCACTACGACCCCGGACCCGAGGAGTGGCCGGGCTACACCGGCGCCACGGCCGACGGCATCGGCAAGGACCGCAACTCCCGGGGCAACGGCTACAGCCAGCAGTACACCGACCACTGGGCCGACGTCTACGACGACCCCGAGACGTGCCCGAAAGAACTGCTTCTCTTTTTCCACCACCTCGCCTGGGACGAGGAACTCGACGACGGCCGAACCGTCCTCCAGACACTATACGACAACACGCACGCGGGCGTGGCGGAAGCCGAGGCGATGCGCGACGCGTGGGCGACGCTGGAGGGGCAAATAGACGACGAGCGGTTCCGTCACGTCGCCGAGCGCCTCGACGAACAGGTCGCACACGCGGCTATCTGGCGCGATAGGCTCTGTGAGTTCTTCTACGAGCACGCCGAGATCCCCGACGACGAGGGACGGGTCCCTGCCGAGGAGTGATCCCTCGCTCGTAGTTCGGTCACAGACCGAGTTCGAGACCGACGTCACCGGCTACGTACTGGGCGGCTTCTCTGACCACTCGCTCGGTGAATCCATTCGTCACCGAACCCTGGGGATTCGCCACCGCGTCGTGTTTGACTGTCGCGAGAACCCACGGCGAACAGTACGACGTTCGGTCCGGGTTCCCGCCGACGACCCAGTCCTGACCGACCGCCAGGTTCGCTTCCTGGTCGCTCAACGTGAGGGCAGCGCAGATGTACTCCCCACCGGTGAACGGGAGACCGCCAGCTGCGAGAACGAGCCAGGGGCGAGGGCCAGCGGCGCTATACGGATCCAGTGCCCAGGACACGTCACCTGCATCGAGGGACCCCTCACTCATCGTCGTCCGTGTCCCTCGCCACGTTCCGTGGATCGACTGCATGTTCCTGCCAGTCGTCGTAGTCCGGCGTTTCGTCTTTACTCTCGTGTTCGGCCGCTGTCGCTGCCGCGTGGCCGGCGGCGGCACCGACACTCCGTTCGTGGTCGCTGACACGCCAGTAGGTGCCACGGTGGTCGACCCGTCCCCGTTCGCGCAATCGGACGAGCGTCGGACCGATGGATCCCGCTTTCACGTCTGTCGCTTCCGCGATTTCGCTCTGGGTGAAAGCTTTGTCGGGGTGATCGCGCAGAAATTCGAGTACCGCCGCCGCATTCGTTCCCGGTGTCGGTCCATCACCGTCCTCCGGAATGTCCTCGAATCGGTCCGTGCTGATGGGCATATCTGAGACGTCGGCCCCCAGTTGTATTGAATGTATTACCCGTATCAGCGAAGTAGTGTACAACGGGGTACGAGAGCGGATGATCGTACCGACTGACAGGGAAATCGACTAACGAGACCGCTATTCCGGGTACGTCGACGCCTGTTCCAGCACGCGCGCGTCGTCGACGTTCCAGTCGTCGAGGTAGGCTTCCTCGGCGGCGACGAGTTCGCCGAACAGGTCGGCCTGGTCGTCGGGCGAGAGCGTCTGGACCTGGTCGTCCGTCGAAAACGCCTCGAACGCGTGGTCGAGGTCACCCGTGCGTCCGGCCTCGATGACAGTCTCGATCGTGTCGACGTGACCACGGACCATGCGCCGGACCGGTCGCGGGAAGCCACCGGCCGAGACGGGTTTGACCGTCCCCGCCCGGACGACGGCGTTCGTCTCGACGACCGCGCCCTGTTCGATGTCGCCGACCTGGCCCTGGTTGGGGAGGTTGACGTTCGTGACGTGGGTGTCTTCGCCGGCCAGGGCCTCCAGGATGGGGAGGAACTCCTCGCCGGAGGCTTCGAGTTCGAACTCGCGTTCACCTTCGAGCCACCCCTCGACGTTCGTGGTCTGGTCTGACTCGGCCGGGGTCCAGTGTTTCGCGCGGTAGTCGGCGTCCGTTCGTTTGACGCCGAATCGATTCAGCGACTCCTGGCCGCCCTGCATGAACGTGGTGGCGTACTCGATGATGTGACGGTCGCCCGCCGTGGGGAGGATCCCGTGCCGGCGGAACAGTTCCCAGGTGACCTGCCAGTTGTCGGTGAAGACGCTCTCGTCTTCGAGATCCTCGTAGTCGAAGGTCTTGGTCGCGCGCTCGCCGTCTTTCAGTTCCTCGAGGAGTGGCCACAGATCCACGCCCTTGCAGGAGGCCTCGTCGACCCACGTGAAGTGGTTGATACCCTTGACGTTGACCGAGACGTCGTCGCGTTCGGCGTCCATGCCCAGTTCTTCACGCGCGAGCATCGCGAGGTGCCAGCGGGTGCCCAGTACCTCGTGACAGAGCCCGAGCGCGTTGATATCGGGGTACTCGTCGTAGAGTGCGCGGGTCACGAAGTGCACAGGATTGGTGTAGTTGAACACCCAGGCGTCGGGGCAGTGTTCGCGGATGGCCGCGGCGAAGCGACGGTAGACGGGGATGGTCCGCATCGCACGGAAGATCCCGCCGGGGCCGATGGTCGCGGCGACGGCTCCGTAGATGCCGTACTCCCGGGGGATCCGGAGGTCGTGGACGAAGGTGTCCCGGGGGTCGTACTGCGTCGAGAGGATGACGACGTCCGCGCCCGCGAGCGCGTCACCCAGGTCCTCGACGGCCTCGTAGGACCACTCGGCGGTGGCGTCGGGGTCTTCCTGAACCCAGTTGCCGAACTCGGCGTTCAGTTCGGCGGCCTCGACGTTGGTGTCGTAGAGGCGGACGTGTCCGTCGAACGCCGAGAGCGCGAGGTCGCGGATGAGGTTGGGCGCCCACTGGCGGCTCCCGCCGCCGACGTAGGCGATGGTCGTATCGGACGGGTCTATCGGCTGCTCGGCTTGCGTCGCTGGAACTGTCATCACTGACGCGTTCGCGCGCCCGAAAATAAGCACTGGGAAAGCGGAACTGGTCGGGTACTGGGAACGCGAAACCGGGTCCGGTAACCCCCTACGTGGAGGAAAAGTCCCCGACGAGCGAGAGTCCCCCGGCGACGACGAGCACCACCGCACCGACGGCGGTCAGACGGACCACGAGGATTCCATGGGCAGTGAGCAGCCCGGGATCGACGAGGAGCGTCCCACACCAGCCAGCGAGGACGAGGCCGACGAGCGCGAGCGCGACGCCGATGTCCGTGTGCCACAGGTAGAGACAGACGACCACACCCACGAAAACGAGAGTTCCGAGAACGAGGACCACCCCGAAGAGCGAACGGTCGACTGTCACCACGGCCAGCAGGAACACACCCACGGGACCCTGGCGGACGAACGGGTCAGTAACGAACTCCGTCGCGGAACCGAGCATCGGCCGAAAGACCGGAAGCGACCCGGTGGCGAGCAGCCATCCGACGAGTGCGATCCACGCCTCCGTGGGCGCAGAGGGAAGCCCGGGGACGAGCGTCGTCAGTGCGAGGTCACGTCCGTAACGGTCGGCCACGAGCCCGCCCACCGCGACCAGTCCTCCGCCTGCTATCGCGACCAGCCGTCCGCCGTCGAGCGGACGCTGACCGGTCGCGAAGACCGCGACGAGCAGTCCGAGCGCGACGACGACGCGCATCGACGGGACCGTCCAGCGGACGACCGCGACTAGCATCGCGGCCGTCGCCAGGGCGAGCACCAGATAGTAGCCGGGGACACCGACGCCAGCTTCCGGGAGCGGTGAGGGGCCACCGATTCGAAATACGGTAGCGTGCCACGGGAGCAGTCCGGCGACGAGGACGAGCGAGAGGCCGGCAGCGACACACACGGTGGGGAGCGAGCGGAGGTATGAGAGCGGACGCCCCTGTTCGTGGCGGAGTGCGACCGGGGGGCCGACGAGCGCCCCGATGTACGACGCGTCCGCGACGAACGTGAGACCGACACCCAGGAGGCAGGTGGTACCGACCGCCAGCCCGACGACGAGAAAGCCAGCGAGCGGGGTGAGGAGTCGGGCGAGTGGAGCGGCGAGCAACAGCGTGGGCACCACGACCGGAAACCCGAAGACGGCCACGCGCAGGTCCGGACCCCACCGGTAGAGTGCGACGGCCGCGCCGAGCGCGAAGACGGTCGCCGCGAGTACGAGTCCCGCGAGCACGTCCAGGACGCCGTCGGCCGACGAGGTTGTGACGGCCGCGGTGAATCCGGCGAGTGCGAGCGCCCCGAACAGGGCAAACCAGCCGTCGACCGGTGGGGACGGACGCCGAACCGGGACGGCTCGCAGGTCCGATCGCGGGCCGGAGACGACGCCGACCCCTGCCGAGAGGACGACGACAGTCCCACCGAGGAAGGTCACGACGCGGCCAGCGCTCCAGACGCTCCCTTTCGCCGTGAGCGCGACGGCGAGTCCACCGGCCATCGCGACGACGCAGGACCGCCGGGAGGGGCGGAGTCCGACGAGCGAGAGGGCCGCGACCGGGACCGGCGCGACGGCCAGGTAGGCGGCGTGACGGTAGCCGGGTTCGCTCCAGGCCGGTTCGGCCCAGCCGAGGACGGCCCCGAGCGTGACGAGAACCACGCCGAGAGCTGCGCCCAGAACAGGTACGGGCAGGGAAACGGGAACCCTGGATGCGGGAACGGAGAGGGTGGCCGAGAGAGCGAGGGGACCGGGACGGTTCCGTTGCATGGTACGACACCGCGAACGGGTCCGAAAAGTAACTGTCGAGGTTCGGAGCACGTCCAGGCCCGGTCGCGCACCGAACCGATCCCGGTCAGGCCAACTCGAGTGTGTCGCGAACGGCCGCGTCCATCGTCGTCCCCTCGCTGGTCTCGAAGAACTCCATGCCGACGTAGCCCTCGTATCCAGCATCGTCGAGCGCGTCGAGGATATTGCCGTAGGCCATCTCACCCGACCCCGGTTCGTATCGTCCGGGGTTGTCCGCGACGTGGACGTGCCCGACGTCGTCGACGTTCTCGGTCAGGTTCCGGATCACGTCGCCCTCGGTGATCTGCTGGTGGTAGGCGTCGAACAGTACCGTCACGCGGTCGCTGCCGACCCCGCGGACGATATCGAACGCCTCCCGGGACGAAGACAGGAAGTAGCCGGGGTGGTCGACGAGCGTGTTGAGCGGTTCGATAGCTATCGTGACGCCGGCGTCTTCGGCAGCCGGTGCGACCGCGCGGAGGACACGCTCGAGCGCACGCCGCTGGGTTGCTCGGTCGAACCCTCCCTGGTCGGGACCGACAGTCAGAATCAGGCTGGCGGCGTCGACGGCCGCTGCCTGCGCTATGGCACCTTCGAGCGCCGCGACGACCGCGTCGTGGTCGTAAGGGTTGACCGCCGCCGGTGCCTCGCGGTCGTCGATGTTCGCGGCACCGTCGGCACCGAGGACGGCCGCGACCTCGACGTCGTGTTCGACGCAGGCGTCGCGAACTGCTCCCGGATCGGCTGTCGCGAGGTCGAAGAACTCGACGGCGCCGACACCGAGTTCAGCCGCTTTCGCGATCCCTTCGGGGACTGGCGCGTCCGGAGCGACGATCCCTGTGTTGACGGCGAACTCGACCATCAGCGGTCCTCCGTGGGCTGTTCGATGGCTGTCGCCACCGCGAGTCGCCGTCCCTCGGTCGACCACATGGCGTTCGGTTGTGCTGGCATGAATGCGGGGACGGACCGCGGTCTCTTCAAGATAGGTTTCGCGGCGAGGCGGCAACCCTTAAATCGGGCGCTCCCGACTACAGAGCTATATGGCTCACGAGGGTGCCGAGACGGCGGTGAGTGACGTATCCGAGGAGTTGCCGATGCGAGTCGGGACGGGGCAGTTCATGGATCCTGCGTCCGAGCGGCTCCGGTACATCAAGCAACTCGGCTGTAACGATATTCTGCTCAACATGTATCAGTACGACGAACCGGACTACGAACACATGCCGGACGACGAGCGGATGCCCCTGGAGGGTGACGGCGAGTGGTCGACCGAGAACCTCCGTACACTCCGCGAGCGCGTCGAGGCCCAGGGGTTGCGCCTCAACGCCATCGAGAACGTCCCCGTCTCCTTCTACGAAGACGTCATGTTGAACGGCCCGAACCGCGAGGAGCAACTCGCGAAGATGAAGCGGACGATCCGGCACATGGGCGAGGCCGGTATCCCCGTGTTCGGCTACCACTGGGCGCCCGCCGGCGTCTGGCGGACCGGTCACGCGACGGTCAGGGGTGGCGCCCGCGTCTCAGCGTTCGACGCCGAAGCCGCCGACATCGAGACGCTGACCCACGGCCGAGAGTACTCCGAGGCGGAACTCTGGGAGAACTACGAGTACTGGTTAGACGAGATCCTCCCGGTCGCCGAAGCGGCGGGTGTCACGCTGTGTCTCCACCCGAGTGACCCCCCGATGGAGCGGCTCGGGGGCGTCCCGCAACTGTTCCGTAACTTCGAGAACTTCAAGCGGGCGATGAACTACCGCGAGAGCGACCACCACGCCCTCGATCTCTGTCTGGGGTGCTGGTCCGAGATGGGCGAACCCCTCGAGGAGGTCATCCGCTACTTCGGCGAGCGCGACGAGATCTGCTACGTCCACTTCCGGGACGTCTCCGGGACTGTCCCGAGGTTCACAGAGGACTTCGTCGACGCGGGCAACTACGACGAGTACGAAATCCTCACCCTCCTCGACGACGTGGGCTTCTCCGGGATGATGATTCCCGACCACACCCCACACCTCGAGGACGACACCGACTGGGAACACCGTGGCCGGGCCTTCACGGTCGGCTACCTTCGTGGGATGCTCAAGGCGATGCGTGCCGAACAGGCTTCCAGGTGAGCAGAACAGAGTATATCTCCGACACTCGATCCCGATCTTATAGAGAACGACGTTCTACCGAACAGGGTCGAAAGCCGATGACGGGAACGGAAGCTTCGAGGAAATCCTTCGAAATCACCACGGAAACTGTCTATCACGCCTGTCCAGTGTCCCGAACGAACGATCATACACGTCTTGCAAATAGTTCCACGCATGATGGAATCGCGATACTCAGCGAATTTTCATTATCGAACCGCGAAACAGGGGGTATTCGGCCTCGATCCGGTATGTGATCTGTTCTCTGGGTCACGAGGGACGAGATTCAAATTACATCCATACAATCGTAATTTACTATATCGTTTCCACCATTAGTAGACCTTATGTGAGCGAGGTCGTAACGGGATCGCATGGGAATCAGTGACACCGGGGACGGGGGCAAGCGGGTCAGTTCAGTCGAGCGAGCATTCGCCGTGGTCGACGTATTGCGGACGGGTGGACCGATGCGGATAGCGGAGGTTGCGGAGACGCTCGACATCTCGACGAGTACGGCCCACGTGCATCTCAAGACCCTGGAGAACGTCGGATACGCAGTCAGGGAAGACGAGGGATATCGGCTCGGGTACAGGTTTCTCCGCGACGGTATCGGGGTCCGCCAGCGGTCGAACGTCTACGACATCACCCGTCCGGAGGTCGAGGCACTGGCCGACGAGACCGGCGAGGTCGCCAATCTCGGCGTCGAAGAGGAGGGAAAACGCGTCATCCTCTACCAGGCCGAGGGGACAGAGGCGGTGTACGACAACGCGCCGATCGGCGAGTACACGAACATGCACTGGACGGCACTCGGGAAGTCGATCCTGGCGTACCTGCCCGATTCCTACGTCGAGAACGTCATCGAGGCCCACGGCCTCCCGGACCGCCAGGAAAACACCATCACCGACCGCGACGAACTCGCCGAGGAACTCGCCCGGGTTCGCGACCGCAAGTACGCACTCGAAGACGAGGAGCGCCGCGCGGGCATCAGGTCGGTCGCTGTCCCGATACTGGTCGACGACGTCGTCGAAGGTGCGATCTCCGTCTCGGGCCCGAAAGAGCGGCTCGACGACCGCCGTATCGAGGAGGAACTGCTCCCCGCGCTCCGCAACCGGGTCAACGTCGCGGAGGTCAAGTACGCCTACGAATGACACACAGGGTATCGCGAAACAGAACAGTACTCTAGGAATACAGAATCCGACTCCCAGGCGTCTGGTGGTGTCCGGGCACCGCTACTCCCCGTGGAAGTACGGGATGACGGGCTCCTCGTAGTGACGGACTGTCTCTTCGAAGTCACCGAGGCGAAATACGACTCGGACGGAACCGGAGACCTGAGGACGGCGGGGACCGACACGTCGAACCTTCGCCGTGTCGAGTTCCGATACGCTGACCACCTCGTGAGGGTCGGCAGGGCCAATGACCGTCGATACGGGCCGGCGGCGGTCGACACGGTAGCTTTACGGGCGTCTCACCGAAAGGCCAGACCGGCATGAGCTTCCTGGACGAGGATTACCTGCTCGAAACCACAGCGGCCCGGGACCTCTACGACCGCATCGCCGACGAACCGGTCGTGGACCCGCACACCCACGCCGATATCGAGGAAGTCGTCGAAGACGAGGGCTGGTCCGACATCTGGCAGGTCGAAGGCGCGACCGACCACTACGTCTGGTCGATGATGCGCAAACGCGGCGTCGACGAAGAACTGATCACCGGCGACGCCACCAACCGCGAGAAGTGGAGGGCCCTCGCCGAAGTCGTCCCCGAGATGGCGGGGAACCCGGTATACGAGTGGCTCCACCTCGACTTGCAACGTCGGTTCGGCATCGACGACCCGGTCTCCGCCGAGACGGCCGACGATATCTGGGCCCGGACCCGCGAGCAACTCGCGAGTGAGGACATGCGCCCGCAGGCGTTGCTGGCGGAGATGAACGTGGAGTTCGTCGGGACGACAGACGACCCCGTCGACGACCTCTCCTTTCACGAGCGGGCCCACCAGGAGGTCCCGGGGGTCGACATCCGGCCGACCTGGCGAGGCGACCGCGCGGTGAACGTCCACCTCGCCGAGTTCACCGACTTCGTCGGGGCGCTGGACGACAGCGTCGACCCCGACGCGCGGACGTTCCCGGGCTTTCTCGACGGGCTGGCGAGCACCCACGACTACTTCGACCAGCGGGGCTGTGTCGCCTGTGATATCGGCGTTCGCGAGCCGGTGAGTCGGGCAGTCAGCGACGAACGCGCACGCCGGGTCTTCGAGAAGCGACTCGCCGGCGAGCGGATCACCGACCGCGAGGTCGAGGACTTCCAGGCGTACCTCCTGGAGTTCGTCACCGAACTGAACGTCGCGAAGGGGTGGGTCACCCAGTTACACATGGGCCCCGTGCGCAACTACCGCGAACACCTCTACGAGGAACTCGGCCCCGCATCGGGCGGGACGGTCACGACGGGTGACGTGGCGTACGCGGAGGGACTCCGGCACTTCCTGAACCGCTTCGACGGCGAGGGCGAAATCGTGCTGTACTGCGTCGACCCGACCCACTACCCGACGCTCGTCACGATGTCGCGGGCGTTCCCGAACGTGAGTCTCGGGCCAGCGTGGTGGTACAACGACAGTCCGTTCGGGATGGACCACCAGCTGGAGTACGCCGGGTCCGTCGACCTGCTCGCCAACCACGCCGGCATGGTCAGCGACTCGCGCAAACTCCTCTCCTTTGACTCCCGGTTCGAGATGTTCCGGCGCTCGCTCGCGAACGCCGTCGGGCGACAGGTCGACCGCGGACAGGTTCCCCACGACGTGGCCGGCGATCTCGTCGAGCACGTCGCCTACGACCGACCGAAGGAACTCTATGGCGTGTAGAGCGACTGCTTCTCCTCTGGCCACCGCCGACGGCTCGTCCGCTTCGCCGGAATCGGCCGTTATAAGGGGGGTCGTCACCGTCGTATCGGGTATGGATCTCGAAGTTCCGACGCGGTTCGACGAACGCGACTGGGCACGCGAGGTAGACGGCGGACCGGTCCGCTTTGCGATAGTCGGTCTGGGCTGGTTCGGCCCGGACGTCGCTATCCCCGCCATCGCCGAGTCGGACTACTGTGAGACGACAGTCTGTGTCAGCGGCGACAAGGAAAAGGCCGAGCGGGTGGCCGGGGAGAACGACGCCGAACACGGCCTGACCTACGACGAGTACGCCGATGGCGAGGCGGTCGACGCCTACGACGCCGTCTACATCGTCACGCCCAACGCCCTGCACCTGCCCCACGTCGAGACGGCCGCCGAGTACGACAAGGACGTCCTCTGTGAGAAGCCCCTCGAAGCGACTGCCGACCGCGCGGCACAGATCGTCGAGACCTGTGCGGGGGCAGGGGTCGACCTGATGACCGCCTACCGGATGCAGACCACCCGCTCGGTCCGCTGGGCTCACGAACTCGTCCAGTCGGGGGTCATCGGCGAGCCCCAGCAGGTCAAAGGCGAGTTCTCGTTCAACATGCTCGCGGGCGGGGGCGACCCCGACCAGTGGCGCCTCGACCCCGACCTGGCGGGCGGCGGGTCACTGATGGACGTGGGCGTCTACCCGCTCAACGCCGCGCGGTTCGTCCTGGACGCCGACCCCGAGGCCGTCCACGCCTCGATCACCGAGGACCCCCCGGAGTTCGACGGCGTCGACAAGCACGCCAGTTTCACCATGGAGTTCCCCGGGGGCGTCCAGGCCCAGTGTTCGTCGAGTTACGGCGTCTACGGCACCAACACCTTCGAGATCGTCGGGTCCGAGGGACGCATCCGCTTCGACCCGATCTTCAACGTGGACGACGACCGCCGGATCACGATCCAGCGCGACCACGGCGAGACGGTCGTCGACGCACAGGAACCCCCGGAGATGGTCGAGGAGTTCGACTACTTCGCGACCTGCCTGCTGACCGACCGGGAGATCGGCCCCGACGGCGAACACGGCCACTTCGACGTCCGAATCACCGAGGCCATCCACGAGTCCGCCGAGACCGGCGAGCGCGTCGAACTGTAGCGTTCGGGGATCAGAGTGTTTAATTCTGGTACGTGAAAGGGAAAGAGTGAGCAATCGCGGTGGCGTGCGCCGTCGAGGGTTCCATCCCGAGACGAAGCGCGCGAGGGACGAGGAACGAAGGGCAGCGAGCACCGCAGTCGGTTGGGGAGGTGTGTGGCCTGCGGTTGCTGTGCTGTCCTGGCGTCCTGACGAGCGAAGCGAGTCAGGGCTCGGGAGAGCTTGCTCTCTCGGAACTCGCGCTTGTATAGTCGCCGGAGCGGGCGCTATTCTCGCGAGTGCGGCGCGGTGTGGCTATCCGAGCGAGAATATCCTGCTCAGCGACCGCGAATACGAGGCGCGAACCGTCTGAGCGTCTCGATGCGAACGGGGGGCAACGTGACCCGTGAGCGCGCGGCCCGAGGGCTCTCAACCCTCACTGATGATTGCGGTGTGGTCTGCAGGCGACGTTCGTTTCATACCAATCTAATACGCAACTACTGCTATCCTTGCAGATCCAGTGAACAATTCTTCAGACGGGATATCACTCGAAGCAAATCCCCGATACCTGAGACAACCTGCCCCTACCCTTCGTAATCCGCGAGCGTCTCCTTGATCGCGTGATACGCGGGTTTGGGGTCGTTCCCGGCGTCGAACAGGAGCGGGTCGCCGCTGAGCGACTCGAACCAGTTGGGGACCCACGAGTCCGAATCACGGACTCCCCAGACGACGAGCGTGTCGACGCCCTCGTCGAGACAGACTTCGACGATGTCCCGGTAGAAGTCAGCCTGCATCTCCCAGCGCGTCTCCTGGTCACCGGGGTCGTCCTCCGGGGTGTAGGCGACGTCCATCTCGGTGATCTCGACGTCCAGACCGAGGTCTTTGAACCGGCGAACGTTCTCGGCGACGCTCTCGGGGTCGGGCTTGCCGTGGAGCGCGTGCATCTGGAGGCCGACGCCGTCGATGGGCACACCGCGGTCGAGCAGTCGTTCGACCATGTCGTAGATGGCGTCGGATTTGACGTTGACGCTGTCGGCGCCGTAGTCGTTGTAATAGAGGTCGGTGTCGTCGCCGGTGACCTCGTCGGCGAACCGGAAGGCATCGTCGAGATACTCCTCGCCGAGCGCCTCGTACCAGAGGTTCTCGCGCATGGTGCCGTCGTCGGCGACGGCCTCGTTGACGACGTCCCAGGTGGCGAGTTTGCTACGGTAGCGTCCCGCCGTGGTGTGGACGTGGTCGCGCAGGAAGTCGCGGATCTGGCCGGAGGTGTGGTCCCACTCCTGGAACCACTCGGGGGTCTGGTTGTGCCAGGCGAGTGTGTGTCCGCGGACTGTCTGGTCGTGTTCACGGGCGTAGTTCACCACGGCGTCGGCGTCGCCGTAGTCGTAGGTGTCCGGCGACGGCCGGAGCGGGCCCATCTTCAGGGCGTTCTCGGTCGTCACGTAGTTAAACTCGTTGCGGAGCGTCTTCTTGTATCCCGCGTCGGTCCTGAGCGGGGCGGCGGCAGCGGCAGCGCCGATGTTGAACCCACGGTCGTCAGCGACGTCACGGAGTCGGTCTTCGTCCGACATACTCCGACGTGTCACCGACTCTCTGTTAAAGATACCGGGGCGAGTGTCTCCGAATGATACTGTCGGACACGAACGATGCAACCGCTAGGTGGTCATTTCGGGGTCTTCGAGACCGCGATCCCCCCACCGTCGACGAGTTCGGTCACGTACTCGTGTCCGACAGTATGAGAATCGGCCGCGTGCCGGGCGGCCACCGAAGTCACCGTTCGACCCCGACGACACACAGTCTTGCCGGTTACCGAACCCGCATGTCGTCGGCCGTCGACCCCGAACACATGACGCAGGTCACAGTCTGGAACGAGTTCGTCCACGAACAGGAAAACGATACCGTCTCCGAGATCTACCCCGACGGCATCCACGCGACCATCGCCGACGCCCTCGAACAGCGGGGCTTCGAGACGGAGACGGCGACGCTCCAGGAACCCGAGCACGGCCTGACCGAGGACGTACTCGAGGACACCGACGTCCTGACCTGGTGGGGTCACACCGCCCACGACCAGGTCGACGACGACGTCGTCGAACGGGTGAAATCGCACGTCCTCGACGGGATGGGGCTGCTCGTGCTCCACTCCGGGCACTTCTCGAAGATCTTTCGCTCGCTCATGGGGACGACCTGTGGGCTGAAGTGGCGCGAAGCGGCCGAGCGCGAACGTCTCTGGGTCGTCGAACCCGGCCACCCCATCGCAGCGGGCGTCGACGACTGCATCGAACTCGACGAGGCGGAGATGTACGGCGAGCGCTTCGACGTCCCGCAACCGGACGCGTTGGTGTTCAACTCCTGGTTCGAGGGCGGCGAGGTCTTCCGCTCGGGCTGTTGTTACCGCCGGGGCAGCGGCCGAATATTCTACTTCCGTCCGGGCCACGAGACGTATCCGATCTACCACGACGACGACATTCAGCACGTCCTCGCCAACGCCGTCGAGTGGGCCGCGCCCACGGACGACCCCGGCAGCTCGTCGTCGGGGAACGCCGACCCGCGCGAGGAGATCGACACGGGCGACGACCGGACCGTCCACTGACGACGGTGTGTTCCTGAGGAACTAGCTACTCCGGCGCAGCGGTCGGATTCGGGGAGAGAACGGTCCCGTGTCTACGGGCTACGCCTGCGTCGGGTCGAGGCGGTCGCTCTCTTCGCGCCCTCGCTCCTCGTCGTCTTCCTCGTCCTCTTCGTCTTCTGTCTCCAGGTCGACGATCCGGGGGCCGACTTTCCAGCCGAAGTACGCCGACCACGCCCCACCCACGAGGACGAGTGCAGCGATACGGAACGGCGTGAGGTCGGGTATCTGCAGTTCCGCGATCCACATCCCCGTGACGAGCACGCCGGCCGTGTAGACGAACGCCGCGAGGTAACTGAGACGGTTTTCCATACCTCGTCTGGGAGCGGCGAGCTAAAAGAGGTGGCGTCACGGTCCGGCCGGGGTGGTCACCGTCCAGAGTCAGTCCGGGCGGATGGTTCCCGCCTGGAGATGATAGTAGTGTGGACTCGCGGGCCGCTGTCTGGCGACCGTGAGCGACGGGTGGTCTTCCCCCGGCAGGTCGAACGAGTCGGTATCCGCCCAGAGACCGACGCGGTCCTGAACGAACTGGAACGTCGGGAGTGCGTAGTTGTACCACCGTGCACAGACCCGCGCGGCGTCCCGGTGGGTCTCGACGTCGGCGCTCTCCCGGAGTCGACCGGACGCCTCACAGACCGAACGGTCCTCGCCAGCTCCGGACCACAGATAGCTCGCCCCGCCGTCGGGGTAGTCGACGCCCTCGATCCGGAGTGCGGGGTCGGTCGGGAGGGTGACTGTCGCCGGTGTCGAGGCGACGCCCGTCTCGTCCTCCCGACACGACTCCAGCGGGTTCCCGGCGGCGGTCAGGACCGAGGTCGAGAACCAGGCGACGTCGTTCGAGATGCCCGTCTCGAACCAGTCGCCGTAACACCGCGTCGGCTGCCAGCGGGTCGAGAGACTGCAGACAGCGAGGTCGAAGTCGGCGGCGAGCAGGCGCGATTCGTACTCGGTGTTGCGGACGCTCGTCACTTCGACGGGGACCCCGAACGACTCCAGGCCGGCCGCCAGCGAGGTGGCGATCGTCTCGTCGCGTTCCCTGTAGGCGAGAAACTCGAAGCCGGGGCGACCGCCGCCGGGGCCGGCCCACCCGTCCGACCGTCGTTCGTAGCCCGCCTCGCGAAGCCAGGTCGCGGCCGTCTCCCGGTCGGCTTCGAGGGGGTACTCGACGAGCGAGTCGAGGAACGCCTCGTCGAAGACCCGCTCGTCGACTCGCGACGGGAGTCCCGTCTGATAGGCGGGCGTCGTCACCGACGCACCCTCGACGTTGTCCGCGACCCCGTCGAACGGAGCGGCGGCGACGAGTGCTCGCCTGACCCAGAGTCGCCGGAGGTGCTCGTTCGCCCAGTTGAACACGAGCACGCTCCGGAGACCGTTTCCGGAGGGGTAGGTCGTGACCTGTTCGATCCCCTCGGCGACCGACGACGGGTCGAAGTCACCGGTCTCGGCGAGGACCCCCGAACCGACGTCGAGTGTCCCGTTCCCGACGAACGACCGCTGGTTCGAGATGGGGGACCCTCCTGTCGGCCCGACGACTTCGAGGCCACCGAGCGGTGTCGAGCCCGGGTACGCCGAGAACGGACGGGCGGAGACTGCTTCGACGTTGACGGCGAGTCCGCCACCGGACCTGCGGGCCTCCCGACGGACGTCCTCGGCGGATGCCACCCGGTAGGGACCGGTCCCGTAGCCCTCGTCGGCGACTGTCTCGATCCCGGCTTTCCCGCCCACGTACTCGGCGAACTGCTCGCTGAGTGCTTCCTCGGTAGTGACGTTCTCGAAGCGCTCGGTCCACGGTTCGAGGACGGACGGCGCCACCGGCGGTAACCCCGGGTGTGCGGCGACGGCGGCCTCGAACTGGTTCGGTGCGGCCCCGGTGTAAAAGGACCGGTACTCAGTCTCCGAGACCAGTTCGCCCGGGAACGTCCCCTCGTCGAAGGCGCCGCCGTTGCCGAGCCACCTGACGCGGTCGTGCAGCCAGTACGTCCGCCCGTCGAGCGACTCTCCGTTCCAGTACGAAAAGCGGTCGTCGAAGGAGAGCCGGACGAGTTCGTCGGATTCGACCTCGAAGTCGGCGACGACACACGGCACCGACACCTCGCGGTCGCCCTCCCCGTCGGGGACCGTCCAGGTGTGACCGCTCGTGAACGCCTCGCCGGTCGACCCATCGACCGGTAATACGGGCGCGTGGAAGTAGCCGCCGACCATGGCTTTCAGTGGTGTCCGGGTCACCGTCCGACCGATGTCGACGCTGTTGGGGGCGACCGGAATCCACGCGGTCACAGAGCCCTCGGGGAGAGTCGCCGTCCGCTGGTCCGTCCCGTTTTCGTCGCTGCCACAGCCTGCGGTCGCCGCCGCCGCGCTCCCGACCAGTCCGAGGAACTGGCGCCGTCCCCGACGTATTCCACCCTGCCTGGAGCCGTCTCGGTGCGAACTGTCGGCAGTCCGCTTCGTCACTCCAGGATCCGTCTGTCTCCGCGACCTGTCCATGACAGTCCACCGTTGTTTCTGTTATGGGATAAATATTTTGTGAAATACACTTCCCTCCGCGTCGGGTGTCAGTACGACAGTCCGACGAACCGGTTTCCGATCCTTTAACCCGGGCCGAGTCCTCCCGGCGGCCATGGACAGAACGTTCGAACGGTCGACCCAACGCCGACGCCGGACACTGGACGGACAGTGGGACTTCGTGACCGACCCCGAAGACGAGGGCCGCGAGCTGGGGTACGCCCGCTCGTTCCCCGGCGAAGAGGCGGACACGGTACCGGTCCCGTGTTCGTGGAACGCACTCGGCGAGTACGCCGATTACGTGGGCCCGGCGTGGTATCGCCGGACGTTCAGTCTCCCGGAAGCGACGGCCGCGTCGCTCACGTTCCACGGCGTCGGTCACGACGCGACGGTCTATCTCGACGGCGAGGAGTTGTTCTCTCACGACGGCGGGTACACGCCCTTCTCGACGTACGTTCGCGACCTCGACGCGGGCGAACACGAACTCGTCGTCCGCGCCGACAACAGCCGAAGCGAGGCGGCGCTGCTCCACGGCGGCACCGACTGGTTCCCCCACGGCGGGATCCACCGCGAGGTCGTCCTCGCGGAGATCTCGGGGATCTGGGTCTCGGACCTGGACGTCGGGTACAGCCTCGACGACGACGACGCGACGGTCACCGCGGACGTCACCCTCCACAACGTCTCACCGACGCCGACCGAAGGCCACCTCGTCCTCTCCGTCGGCGGGACGACCGCCACCGAAACGGTCGAAGTCGGGGGACTCAACGCCGCCCGCGAGGAGTTCGAACTCGAGATCGAGGGCGTCGACCGCTGGTCGCCCGAGGACCCGACGCTGTACGACCTCGTCGTCGCAGTCTCGAGCGACGGTGCGAGCGGTGACGACCTGCGCGAACGGGTCGGGTTTCGCGAGATCGAAGTCGACGGCAACGAAATCCGCCTCAACGGTGACCCGGTCGAACTCGTCGGCGTCAACCGCGAGGAATTCCACCCCGACTGGGGGCACGCCGAGCCCCTCCGGGTCCAGCAGGGGGACATCGAGGCCATAGTCGAGGCGGGCTTCAACACCGTTCGGTCCGCACGCTACCCGCTGCACCCGCGATTCCTGGACCTCTGTGACGAGGCGGGGCTGCTCGTCGTCGAGGGAGTCACCCCACACGAGGCCGACACCGACTGGGAGGTCGAAGATCCCCCGGATCCGTTCGACGAAGAGGCGGCGGCGGAGCTCGACCCGATAGAGAACATCGACGACCCGACCGGCGAGGCCCGCCGTATCGTGACCGAGATGGTCCAGCGGGACGCCAGCCACCCGAGCGTCGTGGCCTGGAGCCTGGGCAACAGCGCCGCCTCGCCCAACGCCGGGATCCAGGAGGCGCTCCACCAGCTCCAGGGCAGCACCACCGGGCTCGACGACTCGCGGCTCCTCACCGCGTCGTGTCGACTCGACCACGTCGAGGAGAGCGAAGAGATCCTCGAACGGTCGGACCTCGTCTGTGTGAACGTCGACCGACGCGCCCGCCGCGACTGGGACCGGACGCTCGACGACCTCCTGACGGCGGTCGGGGACAAGCCCGTCGTGGTCTCCGCGTTCGGCGTCGAGGGCGTCCCCGGCGAACGGTCGCTCGCCGACCGCAGAGAATCGGAGTCACACCAGGCGGCTCACCTCACGGACGCCGTCGACGCGTTCCTGGCCCGCGACGAGATCGCCGGGTTCGCGGTGCGACAGTTCACCGACACCCTCGCAGGCACTGGACCGGCCGCACCGGTTCGCGCGACCGACTACTCCGGGATACTCACCGGCTATCGACAGCCAAAGGCCTCATACGACGCGCTCCGACGGCGTCTCGACGACCGATAATCGGAGACGCCGATCGGTCAGTTCCTACCCCAGACAACGCTGTCGAGACACGTCCAGCGGGTCGTTGTCGTCCGCTATCCCAGCGGGCACGAATACCGTTATACTCGATAGAACGCGCTTCACTAGAAGAGAACAGTCGCACCGGTCGCGGACACTCGCGATTACGGGAATAGTACCGTAATCGGTACTGAGTGGAAAACCTGCACTCGAAACCCTGCGACCTGATGGCTCGACAGTCACCACTGAAACATACTTGTTCTCTAATGTAGAAACAGTCTCGTAATAGTAGAATAGTCTCTGCTTCGACAGAACAGCATCTTCGAACGGCGAGAGAGGGCCGTCGCGAATCGAAAGACAGCGACGAGAGGGCAGGCAGTCACGGGGCCGGGGCCGGTCCAGTGGGAATTACTCGGTGTCGGCGGGTTCGGGGTCGAGCTGGCCCGACTCGACCATCGCTTCGAGCGGGTTGTCCTCGATATCGAGCGGGAACTCGACGCGGCCGCGGCGGCGAGCGGACTCCCAGGCACCGAAGATAATCTCTGTGGCATTGAGTGCGTTGCGAGCACACAGTTCCGAGGGGTCGCCGGTCTCGACAGCGTCGACGACGTCCGCGATGGCGCTCTCGATCAATCCCTCGCCGTGGAGGTGGTCGCCGTCGGTGTCGAGTTCCTCCCAGTCGCCGCCGTCGCGGCGGATCCGGAGGGGAGTCTGTGAGCCGATGCCGCCGGGACCGACCTCGACGACGCCCTCGGACCCGACCAGGCGGTTGTGACAGGCGAGTCCGTCACTCCCGACGCCGGTGGTCGCGAGCCCCTGGACGCCGTTCTCGTAGGCCCACTGGACGACGGCGTGGTTCTCGGTGTGCGCGCCGAAGAGGACGTCCTCCTCGCTGTAATCGAGCCCACAGAGTACCCACTCGGCGGGGGTCTCGTCGACGAAGTAGCCACAGAGGTCGAAAGAGTGACTACCGTAGTCGAAGACGTTGGGGGCGGAGAACTCGACGCGTTCGAGGTCGCCGATCTCACCGTCGTCGAGGAGTTCCTTCGCCCGGCGGAAGGCCTGACTGAAGCGGCGCTGGTGGTTGAACGTGAGGTGGACGTCGTTGCGCCAGGCGGCCTCGGCCATGTTGCGGGCACCGCCGTAGGTCAGCGCCATCGGCTTCTCGCAGTGGACCGCCTGGACGACACCACTGCGGATACAGTCGACCGAGATGTCCTCGTGGATCGACGGCGGGACCGTCACACTGACGAGGTCGGGTTCGACGGCCTCGAGCAGTTCGGTGTAGTCCTCGAAGACGCCGTCCTCGTCGATCCCGTACGTGTCGGCGAACGCCTGGGCGTTCTCGGGGACGATGTCCGCACAGGCGACGAGGTCGACGTCCTCGTGGGCCTCGTAGCCGTCTGCGTGCCGATAGCCCATCGCGTAGCCGTCGCCCGAGGGGTTCTCGGGGTCGGGTCCGGTGCCGATGACCGCTGCGGTGTAGGTCATACTGCCCGTTTACCCGTGAGAAGTAAATAGCCCAGACTCCCGGCAGAAGAGGCGGACAACCGACGGGGTCCTATAGGTCGTTCCCCGCAGCCCCCGCAGTCTGGGGTTAGATACCGGACCAACCCCAGTAGTGTTAAATATCGCCTGACCCACCGTGGGGACATGAGATACTACCGAGTGACGGAAGCGGGCGAATCGCGCGTCGTCGCCGACGACGGGACAGAGACCTACGACCTGTCGAGTGTCGACGGCGGACCGGACAGTCTCGTGGAGCTCTTCCGGGCCGCAGCCATGACCGAGCGGTCTATCGACGATGTCGCGCGCGCCCGGATCGACGACGCCGAGTCGGTCGACATCTCGGCGGCCGACGTCGAGACACCCGTTCACGCCGAGGAGGTCTGGGCGTCCGGGGTCACCTACGAGATCAGCGAGGAGGCCCGCCAGGAAGAGAGCGACGACCCCGACGTCTACTTCAACGTCTACCGTAGCGACCGGCCCGAAGTGTTCATGAAGGCCACCCCGAGCCGGACGGTCGGTCCGAACGAGGAGGTCGGCATCCGCGGTGATTCGGAGTGGGACGTGCCCGAGCCCGAACTCGGCGTCGTCATCCACGAGGGCGAGATCGTCGGCTATACGATCGGCAACGACGTGAGCAGTCGCTCCATCGAGGGAGAGAACCCGCTCTATCTCCCGCAAGCGAAGATGTACGACCGCTGTTGTTCCTTCGGCCCCTGTATCGCCTCGACCGAGACCGTCGAAGACCCCCACGAGCTGGAGATGACCATGACCATCCGTCGCGACGGCGACGCGGTCTACGAGGCGTCGACGAACACCGACCAGATGGTCCGGAGTTGCGAGGAACTGACCTCCTACCTGACCCGCCACAACGTTGTCCCCGAGACGACCGTCCTGCTGACGGGTACCGCGCTCGTCCCGGACTCCGATTTCACCCTCCACCCGGGCGACGAGGTCGAAATCAACATCGAGGAGATCGGTACCCTCTTCAACGGCGTCCGCACTGTCTGAATCCGGTCACTCGGCGGTCGTGACTCGATCCCACAGGCCTTCCGTATCTAAATATTCCCACCTGTTCACAAAATAGTATAGGATCTGTTTTGTTCGAATGGAGTTTGAAACCACGGTCGATTTTTAACACGATTTGTGCGTTTCAACCCCCATAGAACCCATATTTCGTTCGTTACGGGTACAGCGTATCGTGATATTCTCTCGTGATCCACTATGTCCGAAATATAACCCTGTTATCGGTTTTCAAGCCCTAGATCGACTATTTACGAACGGTGCCGATAGGACAGACATCAATTCAGAAGTCAAAGTACCATTCTAAAATATATTATTGTATTTTTATCTGTTCTCGGACAGCGAACGAAAGTCCGATACGACGTGTGTCCCTATCCGGGCGTGTGACAGAGGACGTAGACGGGGAGTCCGGCAGGGAGACGGACACCGAGCCGGAGGACCCGCTGGCGGCGTTGCACGCGGCAATCGAACGGGCCGACAGTGCAGTGGTGACGACCGACGAAGTCGCGCGCCACCTCGACCGCTCGCGGGCGGACGCAGAGCGGTTGCTCGCCGACCTGGAGGCGTCGGGACGGGTGACGGGTCGGGACGTCTCCCAGGACCCGGTGGTGTGGTACCCCGCAGAGTGGGAATCCTACGTCGACCGCGAGCGCGTCGTGGTCTTCCCGGACCGCCGGCAGATCGTCGTCGACCGTCCGGCGCAGTTCACCCGGGCACAGCTCTCGCAGTTCGCCCGCCTCGAAGACACCAACGGCCGCGAGGGCTACGTCTACGAGATCCAGGAAGCCGACATCTGGGGCTCACCCTACGACGACCTGGACGCTCTCCTTGGGACCGTCAGGAACGTCCTGCCCGAGCGTGAACCGGACCTCGAAACGTGGATCGGAGACCAGTGGAAGCGCGCCCACCAGTTCACTCTCAAAACCCACGAGGACGGTTACGTCGTCCTCGAAGCGGCGAGCGACGAACTGATGGGCAACGTCGCACGGCAGAAACTCGACGAGGACCACCTCCGGGCACCGATCTCCGACACCGAGAGCTGGGTCGCAGAGGACGCGACCGCCGAGGTCAAGCGGATCCTCTACGAGGCAGGTTATCCCGTCCAGGACGACCGCGACCTCGATAGCGGTGCGGACCTGGACGTCCGGATCGACCTCGATTTGCGTGAGTACCAGCACGACTGGGTTTCCCGGTTCATGGAGACCAAATCCGGCGTGCTCGTCGGTCCGCCCGGCAGCGGCAAGACCGTCGCTGCACTCGGTATCCTCTCGCGCGTCGGGGGCGAAACGCTGATTCTGGTCCCCAGTCGGGAACTCGTCCGCCAGTGGCGCGACGAACTGCTCGCCCACACCAGCCTCACCGAGTCCCAGGTCGGCGAGTACCACGGCGGTGTCAAGGACGTCCGACCGGTGACTATCGCGACCTACCAGACCGCCGGAATGGGCCGGCATCGCCACCTCTTCGACGACCGCGAGTGGGGACTCATCGTCTACGACGAAGTCCAGCACATTCCCAGCGACGTGTATCGCCGGAGTACGGACCTCCAGACGCGCCACCGCCTCGGGCTGTCAGCGACCCCCGTACGGGAGGACGATCTAGAAGAAGACATTTTCACACTCATCGGCCCGCCGATCGGCACCGACTGGGACGCGCTGTTCGACGAGGGGTTCGTCGCCGAACCCGAGATCGAGATCCGTTACGTCGGGTGGGACGAAGAGGAGGATCACCGCAACCAGTACGTCGGCAGCGAGGGCCACGAACGGCGCCAGTTAGCGGCCTCGAATCCGGCGAAGATCCCCGAGATCGAACGGGTTCTGGGCCAGCATCCCACACAGAAGGCACTGATATTCGTCGACTATCTCGACCAGGGGCGAGAGATCGCGGCCGAACTCGACATGCCCTTCATCAGCGGCGAGACGCCACACGGGCGCCGCGAGTCGCTCTTCCAGCAGTTCCGCGACGGGTCGCTCACGACGCTCGTCGTCTCGCGCGTCGGCGACGAGGGGATAGACCTGCCCGACGCCGAGGTGGCCGTGGTCGCCTCGGGACTGGGTGGGTCGCGCCGGCAGGGCACCCAGCGGGCGGGCCGGACGATGCGTCCCGCCGGCCGGGCGCTCATGTACGTGCTCGCGACACGAGGGACGCGCGAGGAGGAGTTCGCCCGCCGGCAGATGCAACACCTCGCGAAGAAGGGCGTGCGAGTCCGCGAGCACACCGTCGCGGACGACCGGTTCGCCGACGACTCGGACGAGGAAAGCGACGGAGGCGAGGGTAATGGCGACGAGAGCGACGGGAGCGAGGACATTGGCGACGAGGGCGATGGAAGCGGGGCCAGTAGCGACGAGAGCGACCCACGTGACAGCGACGACGACGGGTCAGCGGGCCTGGAGTAGTTCGACCGCTTACTGTTTTTCGAGCGCGACCTGATAGAGGTACTCGGGACCGTACTGGACGTCAGCGACCGTCCAGGCCGTCTCGGCGACCACCTCCCGGACGCGGTCGGGAGTGAAGAGTCGATAGAGCCACGGTTCGCCGAGAGTCCCGTCGTACTCCATCTGAAGGACACGATAGGCCAGTCCCTCGGCAGGGTCCTCGTAGTAGTCGAGTTTCTCCTTCGTGTGCGTGTGCTCGGGGTCGTAACTGTCGATTATTGCGGTTCCGTCGGCCGTCGTGACGTGGGCGAGGTCGTCCAAGAACCCTTCGAGTCCCCGCATCGAGCGGGAGAGACACGCCTGCGTCCCGAGTGCCATAGCCGACTCGAACCTGTTCTCTGGGAACGCCTCGCGCAGTTCGAACATGTCCACCAGTCGGGCATCCTCGACGCCGCGGTCGTGCAGGACCTCGACGAGTCGCTCGGTCTGTTCGATAGCGACCGTCTCGAACCGGTCCTGCAGCGCGAGCGCGTGTCGCCCCGCCCCGGCGCCCATGTCCAGCACGGGACCGTCGAGCCACGACGCCAGCCAGGAGCCGTCGAGGTCGACCTGGTCGAAGTAGAATTCGATTCCGACTGCCTCTGTTTCCTCGCCTCGCCGATAGCGAAGTGGCTCCCGGAGTTCATCGAAGCGGTGGTCGTACAGGGCCTGCGCGAACGGGTCCGGCATGGTTCCTCTCGGACGGGAGACTCGAGCAATAAAAGCACTGGCGAGAGTGTGACATCACACCACATGTTCCGATCGGTCGGGAGTTCGTCGACGTTGCCTGGTTCTGTCCCGGCACGGCCTCGTACTAGCCTCTCGCCCACCAATATACAAATGGTATCTGTCAGGAACGGCGGGGTGTCTGCTCCGGGCGTGTTTGGAAATTTCGGAAGAAATTGGGTCAAAAGAGGGTCGTACTTTCCCCGTAATCTTGGAAAAGTTGAATACCGAGATATCCCCACGGTCGGAATGTGGTATGACGGTATTGCCTGCGTGCGCGGTTCCCGCTACATCAGCCGCGAGGCAGACGTCATAGATGCGATCAGAGGACGAACATGACGGATAACAGTACACCCTCCCGAGAGTACAGACCTTCGACTCGCCGTGGCCTACTCAAAAGTACCGCGTCTTTAGCCGCCCTTCCAGTCGTCGGCGTGACTAGCGGTCAGACGATCCCTGCGTCCACAGACGACAAGGTCGAACCCAGTCGGGTCGAGTGCTCTTCTCCGGAAGCGACGGCGAGAGCGTATGTCGCTGCACTCGACACCGCTGACCGGACGGCGGTCAACGAGCTGATAGCAGACGCCGGCGATCTCGCCCCGTGGAGCAGTGAAGAATTCGACTGGGTCGAAGCCTTCGCCTTCGAATTCGAGAGATTTCATGGCGTCGAAGCGGAAGAAAGAGCAGTGGTCGGCGATATCGACATCACCATCGGCGGGGAGGACGGACCCCCGTTCCGATACCGGTTCAGAGAACTCGATACCGGCAGGTGGAAACTCTGGGAGTCGCTCGACGGATTACGGTTCCAGGCCGAGGGCGGTCTCACACCGAGAGACGCAGCCGAGTCGTATATAGAAGCACTCGACGGCACCGATCTGGAAGCAGCCAACGAGTTGATCGCGGACGACGGCGATCTCGATCCCTGGACCTCACAGGGGTTCGATTGGGTAGAGGCCTTTGCGTTCGAGTTCGTGGGGTTTCGAACGGTCAGAGACGACGGGCAGGACGTCATCGGCGAAATCGACTTCACCATCGGGGGGAACGATGGACCCCCATACCGGTACCGCTTCAGAGAGCTCGATACCGGCAGGTGGAAACTCTGGGAATCACTCGATGGACCGGCACTGTCTAGGTGAGTGCGTGCGAGACGTGAGCAGGGCGTCGGGTGTGGTGCTCGTGACACCCGCGAACCTCGTTGGAAACGCTCGAGCCGCTTGACGGCGCGCATCACTGTCGACGGTGACGTCAAGATATCCTGTGCACCTTCTATGACGCGCTTCCCCCGTGGTTATTGCCCACAGTAGAGATCGGTTCGGTGTGAGAGTAGTGAGTTGATCACTGTGAAAAGGGGCTCTAGCGCCCCATCCGGAGTCAGGGCAGGTACGTCGCGAGGAAGTCGACGATGCGGTCGAGTCGGTCGTTGATCTCGTTCTCCTCGTCGGGGTCGTCGTCCGTGCTGGGGACCATGCACGGAACTTCGCCGCTCCTGCAGGTAGGATTTTCCATGCCGACTGTCTTCTCCCGGCCTCCGCGGACCGTTCTCTACACCAGATACCCGCACATGTTCGGCGCCAGGTGCAGGGTTCCCGGGCGCTAATCTGCAGGTATGGCCACGAGTCACGACGAAGACGCGAATCAGGAAGCGGAACAGAGCCACGACGCGGCGGAACCGATCACCGACAGAGTCCACGACAACTCCTGGTCGGCGAACCTGGAGAAACCGGAACACGCCGATGACCGGGAACTGGTGCTCTCGCAGGCCGTCGACTCCGTCGAACACACCACGAGCGGCTACCACGTCAATCTCGTCACCCACGGCGAGCAGGGCCACCCGTCCGAGTACCTCTTCGACGCCGTCCAGGAGCGAGTCGACGCCGACGTCACGGTTTCCTACATCGACCAGTGTGGCTGTGGCGGCCACGTTACCCGGGTCCACGTCGAGTGAGCCCGTCGTAGAATTCTTTCCGGAGCCTCGTTTTCACGCCCGAGATCGATGAGTTGGCTTTCAGTGTCTATGCGTAGTTATGACGGCGGTGGCGCGCGCTGTCGCGGCGGTCATGCCGCGACGGTAGCGTGCGAGGTCTTCGTGAGCGAAGCGAACGAAGGCTTGGAAGACGAACCGAGTGAGTCTTCCAGCGGATGAGCGAGTGAGCGGAGCGAACGAGCGAATCGGCTGGGGAGGTGTGTGGCCTGCGGGTGCGATGCTGTGCCTGGTGTCCTCGCGAACGCAGTGAGCCAGGGCTCGAAAGTCGAGCGGTGCGAGGCGCCACGCGCCTCGAAGTGAACGGCGAAGCCGTGAGCAGGCGGTGCAGAGAGCATGGATATCCCGCACAGCCGACCGTGAGCACGTCGAGAGCTTCCATTTCACGACGATGACTGCGACTACCCCTACACCAGATCAACCAATCACTACGTCACTCACCTACACTGAACGGTAGCGGTGGCCACCGAGAGACAGATGAACTGTCGTCGGGACAACCAGTGACAGAGCATCTCTTCGACACCGCTTCGAATAGCACAGGCCCCGACCATGCCACCAGGGAAAGCGAGCCATGTGAACGCGTCACATTCGTGGAAAAAATTTAATATGTTCCCACTGTGAGGTGGTTGTACGCTCGGCCGAAACGTCGAGCGGTGATCCCGATGAAGACCGACCTACCCACGCTACAGGCACTCGGTGCGGGCGCGAGCCCGGCGTGTGCCGTCTATCCGTCTCTCACGGCGGGCGTGGCGAATCGGTGGGCAGGGATCGATCGCAGGTTCGAACCGACCGTCGCCGCGTGAGCCCTCAGGTGGGGCCCGGACGTCGACGGTCGGTTCGAGCCGTTTCGGCTCTCTTGCTGACTGTCACGTTCCGGGTCCAGCCACCGGCTCTCGCCGACGGAGGAGCACCCTGCGTGGACCACCCGCTGTACGGACCACCCGCTGACGTCCCGACCTCGCGTCGGGGACCAGCTCCCGAACCCAACGCAGACCGCAAACCCATGCTGACCGCACCAACGCGCTGACAGCACAGTTCGGCCCCGCTACCAGCGCACGACGACACACGACCCGGCGACGACCCCCTGGCGACCGCATCGGCGGTCGTCCGGGTGGCGAGGCGCCTCTCGAACCGGAGAGAGGCATCACTGTCGACCGGGCCACCCCCGCACGGCGGCCGCCGCGAGGCGGCGCGCGTTCGACTCGCGCCGGGGGCCTATGGCTGTCCATGCCAGCGAAACGGTCGAAGTGACGGCCGAGGTCGACCTGTGGGTTCCCCGAGACACCATGGGCGACCTCGAGAGCGGCGTCCGCGCCGTCGTCGCCGACGTCGACGGCGTCGAGACGGCGGACGTGACCGGCGTGACCGACGTCACGCCCCGCTCGACGGACATCCGCGTGACCGCCGCGGTCTGGCTGGTCCTCGCGGACCACACCCCCGAGCCGGACGCAGTCCGGCAGACCCTGGAAGACGGCTTCGCGGTCATGGACGCCTCGGTGCTGGTCACCGAACCGACCGAGGCGTGATACGGTCGGTTGGAAGTCGTTTCCGGATTTCGCCGGACTGCCCGGGCAAATACCGATACATCGTTACAGCCGACCGTCTGAGCCGGCCGGCCCGGGGGTTCTGCAGGCGGCGCCGAGTGACACTCCCCGGGCGCGACGGTGCCACGGTGGCAGGTTCGACCCCTGCCGGAGAGTCTGGAAACGATCCCCCGTGAGACGATGTTGACGACCCTCTCGCCACACGCTGCGGCACGACTGCGAGCACAGAAGCGCGAACGAACCCGGGAGAAGCGGCGTCACCGACCGGAGCGTCGTCGGTGAGAGCCGGTCCGGTTTTGGACCTGAACAGTAGGCGAGACGGTTGTCGGATGGGTGTGTCGGATAGATCTACGAGTACACTGGTTCGATGGAACACCCGTGCCGTTCCGGTGGCACCCGCGGCAGAGACAACACCTATTGCGATGCACACGGCAGTAAGAGTGAATGGCCGACGACGAGACTGTCTGTTACGTCGTCAGCGACCTCCACATCGGCGGCGACGAGCAACTCCAGGAAGTGGAGTTTCTCGACGAGTTGCTCGAGTTCCTCGAGGAGCTAGAACACTCCGACGAGGACGTCGAACTGGTGATCAACGGCGACGCCTTCGGACTCTGGGAGTTCACCACCGTGGAGGGGTTAGAGAAGTTCGACCGACTCGAAGCACAATACCCGCGACTGTTCGCACAACTGCGGGCGACTGGAGAGACAGTCGCCATCACCCTGCTTCCGGGGAACCACGACCACGAACTCGCGGCCTACGACGAGTACGTCGACCGCTTCGCGGCGTACAACGTCGACGTCGTCCAGCGGGAGTCGATAACGCGCAGTGTCGGCGACCACGAGGTCTACTTCGAGCACGGCCACCAGCAGGACCCGAACAACCGGATCGACGACTTGGACGACCCGAACGCGACGCCGCTGGGCTACTACTTCAACACGCTCGTGACGAGTCGGGCTGGCAGGCTCTCCGACCGCGGTCGGTACAACTGGCTGAAAGACATCCAGGCCGTGACACCGACCGAGCGGGTCCCCGTCTGGCTGATCTCGAAGTACTTCTACCGGGAGATGAACCCGCTGTTGCGCTACGCGATGCTCCCGTTCATGGTGCTTTTCAACGTCAGTGCCGTCCTCGCAGTGCTCACTGGGTTAGATCTGCTCGGCATTTGGTCGGCCCCGGTAGACGCTGCGATGGGGGTTCTCGGCCAGTCCGGCACCGCCGGGACCGCCCTCCGATTCTTCCTGGCGATCAACGTCACCGTCACAGGGCTCCTGTTGCTCGTCGGGGTCCCGCTGTATCTCCTCCGCCGAGACGTCAGGAAGACGATCGACCGCTTCGGCGTCTTCGAGACGCGCCTCACCGTCGACGCAGAGACCCCCTACGAGGACGCCGCCGAAAAGGTGTTCGACGAGCGCCCGGACGCGTCGATATACTGTTACGGACACACACACCGTCCCCGACTGAAAACCCTCGACAGCGGTATACTCGTCAACAGCGGGACCTGGCTCAAGCGACTCCACCGCCGGGACGGCGTCATCGGAATCTTGCCGCCGGTCTTTTACCCGTCCTACCAGCTGTCGGCCGTCCGTATCGCGGCGGACGGCGACGAGGTGCGTGTCGACTTCGAGACGGTCGAGAAACCCACGCCGTACCCGGACGAACTCACGCTCGCCGAGCGACTGCTCACGCTCGGTCGCGAGCCGAGCGTCGGACTACCCGACGGCGAGGTACTCGAAAACGAGAGCGAAGCAGAGACGGCGACCACACCGGAAATCGCCGAACGGTCACAATAACTCGCCTTACGGGCCGTCACCGGTCAGTTCCCGGCCCGTTCAGGCTGACCAGCGTGCGTCTGAAAGCGTCCGCTGAACGGCCTCTTCACCCACCGCCTCGGCGAGCGTCTCGAACCCCGAGCGCTCGTTCCGGTCGGTGGCGTTGGCGACGAGTCGCGAGACGATAAACTCCGGTGTCGACCGCCCCACCGTCTCGAAGCGGGGCTGGTAGTCCACTTCGAGGTCCAGGTCCTGGGTCAGCCCCTCGGCGAAGATACCGTCGGTACGTGCCGCCGGCGGGAGCGGTTCGAGGTCGTCCGCGAGGTGAGTGACGAACACGCCCAGCGCCCCGCGGTCGACCGTCAACTGGACCAGTCCGTGGAGGAGGTTCGCGGCCGACCCGGGTTCGGTGATCGCCTCGAACTCGTCGACGAGCATCAGTGCGTGGCCCTCGTCGGTGAGCGGTGGCACGACCGAACGCAGGGTCGATTCGAGCACGCCAGCGTTGAAACTGGCGTGTCGCCGGTGGAAGACGACCGTCTCGACGACACCCACTTCTGCGCGTTCGGCGGGCACCGGCAGCCCCATCTGGGCGAGCAGTTGTACCTGACAGAGCGTCTCCAGAAGGGTGGTCTTCCCGCCACTGTTCGCACCGGTCAGGACCGCCACACGGTGACCCGCGGGCGGGGTCGCTGTCTCGTCCGCGCCGGAGAGGTCGAGATCGAGGTCGTGCTCGCCGATAGCGTAGGTGACGGGCTGAACGTCGGCACCACCCGCGACGAGCGCCAGGTTGCGCGCACTGGCCACCGCGACCGTCTCGCGGTCGACGAACGCCGGGCGAGTGAGGTCGAACTCGTCGGCAAAGCGTGCCAGCGAGAGATACAGTGCGACGTCGTCGACGGCCTCGACTGCCGCGTCCACCGTCGGCCGCGCTTTTTCGATGTCTTCCTCGAGTCTCTCTGCGACGTCTTGCTCGCGCTCGTCGACGGCCGTCCGGAGGTCGTCGATGAGCGCCCGTAGCGTCGAGGTGACGAAGTCGTTGGCGTCGGCGGCCTCGACGGACGCTGCCTCGCGGACGCGCCCGACATCGACGTGTGTCTCGCTGGTGACGTAGTCCACGAGCGTCTCGCGGAACGCGTCGGCGCTGCGTGCCTCGGACTGGACCGCCTCGACGACCGAGGACGGCGTCGCGGCCATGTCTTCGACGCCGGCGAGTCCCGTTCTGAGCTGGTCGAGCTGGTCGTCGGCGCCCTCACCGACGCCGTCGCCACCGCCCTGCAGTCCCGCGAGTGCGGACGCGGCGTCCTCCAGGTCCTCCTCGTCGAGTTCGTCGACCGGTTCGAAGACGCCGCCGGAGACGCCTGTCCGTGACAGTGTGAGCGCCGTGCGGACGCTCGCGAGTTCGCCCCCGGCGCTGTCGTGTTCGACGAAGGCGTCCTCGACTGCCTCGCGAGTGGCCGCGTCCAGTCCCGCCCACGCCTCGCGAGCGCTCTCGATCCTGTCGAGGCGTTCGGTCATGCGCTCGCGGGTCGGCAGCGGCGTGAGGATACGGATGCGGCTCGCGGCGTCCTCGGTGAGTGCGTACTCGCCGGCGAGGTCGAGCAGTTCCTTGTAGACGTCACGAGTGTCACGTGTCGCCAGCAGGTCCATGGCCTCGCCGCCCTGTGCCCGCCGGAGGATGGTCGTGGCCCGACCCCGCGGGATGCCTGCCTCGACCAGCGCCCGCGTGTCGCCCGATTCGATGGCCGCCACCGCGCGCTCGACCCCGAGTTCCTCCTCGAGGCGGGCCCGCGTCTTCGGCCCGATGCCCCAGTACTCCTCCAGTCGCATGGCCGTGTCGTGGTCCGGCCCCGGTAAAGTCGTTTCCTGTCGGGTCCCGTCTCGCGAGTCCAGGGCCCGAACGCGGCCGTGGTTTCATGATGGCCGGGACACCTACGACTGGTATGGACGAGGATCCGCACCCCGAGGATGCCCCCGACCCCGACAGGGACGGATCCGAGGACGCAGGTGTCGACGGCGTGGATACTGCCGGACCCGACGGGGACGACGCGATCGAGACGTCGGGAGCCGACGGTGAAACGGCTATCGACGCCGGGGACTCGGACCTATCGTGTCCGGAGTGTGGCGAGGGTCTCCCCGGTGGCGCACGCTTCTGCCCGTACTGTTCGACGGCCATCGACGAGGGCGGCGAACCGGTGGCCCTCTCGGAACTGGACGGCGACCTCGTCGACGACCCGGCGAAACTGCTCGTCGAGGACGACGCTGGCAACCGGACGGCGAGAGGGCCGATACGCGCACTCTCGGGACTGGCCGTCGCCATCCCGCTCGCGCCGCTGATCCTCTTTCTCGTGGGCTCGGTGGTGTCGCTCTCCGTCTGGACCGCCGGGCTGGTCTTTCTCTCCGGGTGGCTCGTCCCCGCGGCGATACTCGCCCGGTCTCGGGTTCCGGCCGAGGCGTTCGGCCGGAGTCTCTTCCTCGTCGGGGTCTGCACGCTGCTCGTGCCGCTGGCGGTTCGCGGACGGGAGAGCGGCCTCGTCGGCGGCGGGACGCTCGATTTCGAGGTCGTCGCAGGGCTCTCGCTAGTCATCGCTATCCTCGCTATCGGTCTCGGCCTGTACGTCTCGAACCAGGCGAGCAAGCGCGTGAGCGGGGAGCGCCGCGGCTTCGAGGAGTTGCGCGAAGAGTGAGTCGTCACCGGAGTGGCTTCGACAGCGCGCCCATCTCGTCGAAACATCGGACCGCTCCCGAAGACCGCGACCGAGTTCGCTCCCTCACCCACATCGATCGAACACTATGCCAGCCCGGTTCGACCACAGAGAGACGACGAGAGACGAACGTCGAACCGGCAGCGGTCGTCAGTCCTCGTAGGCGAGGTTCATGACCCACTGGGAGAACGTGTCGGAGTGGGAGTCGACTTCCTCGTCGCCGATGAAGGGGGAGAGCTGGTCACCGGCCATGAGCAGGGAGAAATCCAGGTCGCGGGGCGCAGGGGTGAGATAGTAGGTGTTGTGTCCGTTGTAGACGGTCTCTTCGCGCTGGATGAGGTCCTGTTCGGCCAGCGAGTCGGCGATGCGGCTGCCCTTGCGGGAGCCGACGTCGAGTTCCTTCCAGAAGTCGCTCTGGTGGATCCCACCCGTCTCCCTGATGAGTTCGAGTCCCGCCCGCTCGTCCTCGTTGAGGTCTTCCTCGGCAACAGCCATGTCTACTCTCCTGTACGTCCTCTCGGCCGTTTAAATCTGCCCTTCGACGCGCCGGTACTCCGTCTCGCAGGGTGGCCCGTCGGCGAACCGGTAGGTCGATCCCTCCGAGCCGATCGTGACGAGCGACGAGGACCGGGTTCCGAAACGGTCGCGGTGGATGCAGACGCCGTAGTCGTGGTCCCCGATCAGGGACGCGGCGCGGTCGAGCCAGTCCGTCGAGGACTCACCGGGTTCGACGGCCAGCTCGGCGGCCAGTCGGTCCGCGCTCTCGGCCTGTCGCTCGCCGGCCTCGGCACGCTCGGCGGGGACGACGTAGGACCCGTCCGCGCCGACGTTGACCACGACGTGGACGCCCGGGTCGAAGTTGTGGACGCGGACCGCGCCGTCGTACTCGACGTAGAGGGCGGCGGTCGAGTCGGCGACGACGAGGTTGAACCCCTCGTAAGTGTGTTCGTCGAGTTCACGCTCGACGAGGCGGACGGCCGCCTCGGCCGAGGACTGCCGGAGGGCGTCGCGGACGAGCAACCCGCGCGAGCGGTCGCCCGTCACCTCGCGGTCGGTCCAGCGGTTCGTGACCGCGACGAAGACGTCGTGTTCGTTGTAGCCGATCCAGGTGCCGCCGGCCTCGGCGTCACGCGGCGCGACGACGCGTGGTTCCGCCTCGATCACCGCAGGTGGTTCCGAGGGACGGTCGAGCAGTTCGTCGCGGTTGGCCGCAGCGACGACCGGCGCGTCGGGAGACACCTGCCAGGCGAAAACGAGCGTACACACGGACTCGTGTAGGCGACGAACGCGATTAAACCCCGCGCCGGGCCGACCTATCGGTCCCCGTCGACCGAGGCGAGTCGCTTCCTGACGCCGTCGCGGTCTACGGTCCCCGACGCCGTCCGCGGGAGGGTGTCGGTGACAGCGATCGTCTTCGGGAGAGCGTAGTCGGCCACTCGGCCGCGGAGCGCCTCGCGGAGGTCGCCGGGATCCGGCGACGTTTCCGGGTCGGCCGGGACGACGAGCGCGGCGACGCGTTCGCCCCACTCCTCGTCCGGCAGGCCGACGACGGCCCCCTCGCTGACCCCGGGCAGATCTGCGAGTGCGTCCGCGACTGCCGCCGGGTTGACGTTCTCGCCGCCGGTGACGATTCGGTCGTCGACGCGGCCGACGACCCAGAGTCGCCCGCCATCGTCCCTGTATCCGAGGTCACCGGTGTGAAAGCCGAGTTCGTCGAACGCGGCGTCGCTCTGGTCGTCGTCGAGATATCCCGGCGAGACGGTCGGGCCCGAGACGACGAGTTCGCCGCGCTCACCGGGAGTGAGTGAGTCGGCCGAGAGGCTGTCGCCGTCGGGGTCGCGTATCGACACCGTCGTTCCCCGAAGCGGACGGCCCACTGTTCCCGGGAACTCCCGTACCTCGTCGGGCGTCGCCGTCGCGACCTGGGAGGCGGTTTCGGTCGCACCGTAGGTGGGGTAGACCGGAACGTCGCGGTCGAGTGCCTGATCGAGCAGGGCCCTTGAGGCGGGCGCTCCCCCGAGGAGGACGAACCGCAGGGTTTCGGGAGAGTGCCACCCGGCGTCCAGCAACCGATGTAGGGTGGTAGGGACCAGCGAGACGCCGGTGACGTCGTAGTCGTCCAGCACCCGTGCTGTGGTCCCGGCCTCGAACGACCGCTGTATCACGGTAGTGGTGCCGTAGAGCGTCGAACGCACCAGTGGGGCGAGCCCGCCCATGTGGTACATCGGGAGACAGACCAGCCAGCTGTCGTGGGGGTCGACGCCGAGACGGAAGGCCGATCCGGTGGCACTCGCGAGCAGGTTCCGCCGGGTCAACCGGACGCCCTTCGGGTCGCCGGTGGTCCCCGAGGTGAAGAGGACGACCCGTTCGGCGTCGAGGGACTGTTCGACCGGCGCCGGACCCGTTATGTCGCCGGCCACCGATTCCGGTGGTTCGAGTGAACTGACCCCGTCACGTTCTGGCGGGTCCACCGACGCGACTGTGGCCCCGTCGGCTGCGACCTCCAGCGCCAGCGCCTGGGTGTCGCGTTCGCAGACGAGACTGGTGACAGCCGCTCGGTCGGCCTGCCGGCGGAGCGTCTCGACCGGCAGGTCGAGGTTCAGCGGGACGACGGCCAGTCCGAGTCGCGCCGCGGCGAAGCATACCTCGGCGAACGCCGGCGAGGTGTCGAGCGCAACCCCGACGCGGCCCCCACTCGTCGCGATCGGGTCGAGTGCACGGGCACGTCGTGTCACGCGTTCGTCGAACTCCGCGTACGTCCATCGTTCACCGGTGTCGGCGTCGACGACCGCTGTCGAGTCGGGCGTCGACGCCGCTCGCTGTCGCAGGAGGTCGACGGACGGGTCCGGGACGGGATCCTCGACCGGCCAGTCCGCGGGGCCCGGGAGCGTCACTCCGGGACCTCCAGGTCCGCGAGTTCGATGCCGAGGCCGGCGTCCTGTGGCACGGTGATAGCGCCGTCTTCGACGGGCGCCGGGTCCGGTCCGAGGTCGGCTTCGAGGAAGTCGGCCGTCGCGAGCCCGCAGGGGCGAATGTCCGGGATAGCCGCTGCGACGTGGACCGCCGCCGTTCGCGCGACGACGGCGTCCACGGTAGTCGTCACGACCGGGTCGACACCCATATCGCGGGCTCGCATCGCGATAGTGTGGGCGTTGCCGGGTCCGCCGAGTACCATCGGTTTGAGGATCAGGACGTCCGCGGCGTCCGCTTCGAGGACGTCCGCGACGCGGTGCTCGACGAGCGACTCGTCGACGGCGACGTCGACCGGCCCACCCCGCAGGGCCGCGAGTCCGTCCAGGTCCTCGGCAGGGAGGGGCTGTTCCACGTACGCCACGTCGAGGGCAGCGAACCCCTCGAGTGCCTCCTCGGCAGTGTCGCGCCCCCAGGCGCCGTTGGCGTCTGCCCGGAGAGTCACGTCCGGTTCGACGGCCTCCCGGACGGCCCGCAGTCGTTCGACGTCCCGCTCGAGGCTGCGGGCACCGACCTTGAGTTTCAGACAGTCGAATCCGTCTTCCACTGCCGATTCGGCCGCCACCGCGGTCTCGGTCACGTCGTCGTCTCCGAGCGTGGCGTTGACCGGGACCTGTCGAGTTCGGCTGTCGGCGTCGAACCATCGGTAGAGCGGGACGTCGTCTGCTCGCGCGTCGGCGTCGACCAGCGCGGTCGCGAAGCCGTGACGGGCGGCGGGGACTTCCTCGGCGTCCATGGTCAGAAGCGCCCGGCTGTGCTGGTCGTCGGTCCCCACGTCGAGGGCGCGGCCGAGCGCTCCCCGGCACTCCTCGAGTGACTCCGTCCGGCTCGGCAGGGGGGTCGCTTCGCCCACGCCCGTCACGCCGCGGTGGTCGTAGCCGACGAGGAAGCCGTCACGGCGCTCGATATCGCCGGCGGCCGTCGTGAGCGGGGCGGACAGCGGGAGAGAGAACTGCTCGATCATGACGTGGGCAGTACCGATATGGGCGCGGAGGCGGCCAGGCCGGCGGCGAACAGCAGCGAGTGGAGAAACAGTGTCTGTCCGACGCGTTCGAGCGTGGGGTTGAGCGCCTCACCGTCGGTTCGCCCGAGGACGGTCTTCGAGACGGAGAGTGCGAGGGGGAGCGAGAGGAGCGGTGCGAGCGCCCGGACGCCGGATGCGGGATCCACCGCGAACACGACGGGCACGACGTAGGCCATCCCGAACAGGAGGAGGAACTCGACGCGACTCCACCCGTAGCCGAGCATGACGACGAGGGTCCGCTTGCCGGCGGCGGCGTCGGTCTCCCTGTCCCGGATGTTGTTGACGACGAGGATCGCCGTCGAGAGTCCGGCGGCGGGCAGACTTGCGAGGACGGCCGCGAGCGTGACGGTGCCGTCGGGTAGCCACACCGGGAAGAGCCCGACGTCCGCGACGGTCACGGCCTGGACGTAGTAGGTGCCGGTGACCGCGACGACACCGAAGTAGACGAAGACGAACAGATCACCGAGCCCGCGGTAGCCGTAGGGGTAGGGACCACCGGTGTAGAGAATCCCCGCGGCGATACTGGAGAGGCCGATGACGAGGATGGGGACGCCTCCGACGGCGACGAGGAAGACGCCGACGAGGACGGCCAGACCGTAGGTCGCGACCATCGCGAGTTTGACCTGTCTCGGCGGGATGAGGCCGCCCGCAGTGACGCGAGTGAAACCCTCGCGGTCGTCCGTGTCGGCGCCCTTGACGGCGTCGTAGTAGTCGTTCGCGAAGTTCGTCCCGACCTGGATGAGCAGTGCGCCGACGAGCGCCGCCAGCCACGGGACTGCCGCGAACACGCCCGCGTGGAGAGCGAGTCCCGCGCCGACGATAACCGGGGATGCACCGGCCGGGAGGGTCTGTGGCCGGGCGGCCATCACCCACGCCCGCCGTTTCGACACCTGCGCGTCCGCAGTCGACATTACCGGGAACTCGGGACCCGTCGAGTGTCAAAGTTGGCATCGACTCTCGCGCGGGTGGGCCTCAGCCCTCGTCCTCGGGCGCGCCGCAAACCCTGTCCTCGAACTGGTGGTAGTTCTCGACGCGGAGCGCGTGTGCGTCGCTGATCGCCTCCCGATAGTAGTCGAGCGCCCACTCGGGGACATCCTCGACCGGGCGGTACTCGACCCGCCGCGCCTCGTGGGTGGTCGTGGGTTCGCCACCGACCCGTTCACAGAGGTAGACGTGCGAGATACTGTGATGCGGGAACTCGCCGGGCGGTTCCACGGCGTACGCGTCGACGAGTTCCCGTGCTTCCACCTCGATGCCGGTCTCCTCGCGGACTTCGCGCACCGCCGCTTCGCCCGGCGTCTCACCCACGTCGAGTTTCCCGCCGGGGGGACACCACCCCAGACCGTCGGTGCGTTCGATGACGAGCACTCGTCCCTCGTCGTCGAAGACGAGCGCGATTGCCGCGACCCTGGGAGTGACCTCGCCGAGGTCGTCCGCCAGTCGCTCCCGGACCTCCTCGGGGGGTATCGCGAATGTTTCGCCGTAGTAGTCGGCGACGAGGTCGAGCAACCGCTCGTACCGTGCCTCGTCGTAGGGATCCTCGGCGTAGTACAGCCCCGTCTGTGCCATCGAGCGCACCTCGTCCAGCAGGGGGAGGATATCGACGACTTCGCGCTCGTCAGTCATGCGAGAGTCGACACCGGGCCCCGGTAAATGTCTTCTCCGCTGGCTGTCGCTGTCCGCGACCGAACGGGGAACGGAGCGCGGAGTTTCAGGCCCCGACGATGTCGTGGAGGTCGTCGAGCGAATCGATGTCCCAGGTGGGCCAGACGTTCAGTTCCCAGTCGGTCCGGTGGGGTCGACGGATGAACGCCGAGTCGATCCCCGCATTTTCGGCCGCGCGGATGTCCGATTCGTTGTCGCCGACGAACAGCGCCGAGTCGGCGTCGAGGTCGGACAGCGCCAGGTCGATGTAGTGGGGGTCTGGCTTGCGCAACGTGAGACTCCCGATGGTAGCTTCCCGGCCGTAGGCGGTCCCGAACATGTGGTTCAGGTCGAAATGGTCGAGCAGGAAGTCGACCGTCGCCTGCTGGTTGGAGCTGACGATCCCCATCGAGACGTCGAGGTCGGACAGCGTGTCGATGTCGTCGTAGGGAGTCTTGCGGCCCGCGCGCGCCTCGTCCTGCTGGGCCTCCGAAACGATGCGGTCGCGCGCCTGCCAGAACCTCAGCGGGGAGAAGTCGTAGGTTTCACAGACCGCGTCGACTGTCTTCGGCGTCGCGCCGATGGTCATGTCTTCGAGGTGGTCGGGATCGGGGTCGTCCACACCGAACCGCTCGAACGTCTCGCGGGTCGCGTCCTCGAGGACGTCGAAACTCGTGCGTCCGACGAGGACACCGTCGTTGTCGAAGACGACGGTATCGTAGGTCATGCCCCCAATTAGGGGGGTTCCCGTAAAAGCGTTTCAGTCGACACGAGATGTGCCGTCGCTGCGGGCCCGTGGCTGTGACGTGTGACCGCCCGTCTGTCTCGACTGACGATCCAGCCCAGTTTTAGCTGTGAGAATCTCACTGAACGAGAGTATGTCGGATATCAGGGGCGCTTCTGGAGGTGTGCGATTCTATAGATATCATCCCTGATACTCAAGAGACAACACTTACGCATAAATCCATTGTAACGAACGGTATGAGTACTGAATCTTCGACCCCACCGTACGGGATGCTCGGTCTGCTGGTCCTCGGTGGTGGTATCGGGTTCACGCTGGTGATGGCGTGGCGGTCCGGACCCCCGAACGCCCTGCTGGCGACCCTCCGGGTGGACCTGCACCTGGTCGCGGCGAGTCTCCTCGTGATGGTCGGCGGCGTCGCGGTCGCGCTGTACGACCGCCGGGAGTGAGAGTCACTGAGGACGCCGGCGACGAACAGCACTGAACAGCAGCGGGGCGCAGGTCGACCGGTTTCGCTCAGTAGAACCACTCGTAGTCGTCGAAGTCGGGCTCGCGCCCCTCGTTGAACGCGTCGCGACCCTCGGCGGCCTCGTCGGTCATGTAGCCCAGTCGGGTCGCCTCGCCCGCGAAGACTTGCTGGCCGACCATCCCGTCGTCGGCCATGTTGAACCCGTACTTGAGCATCCGCATCGCCATCGGCGACTTCGAGCACATAGTCTCTGCCCACCCCAGTGCGACGTCCTCCAGTTTGTCGTGGGGGACGGCCTCGTTGACCATCCCCATCTCCGCGGCCTCTTCGGCGTCGTAGGTCTTCCCGAGGAAGAATATCTCGCGGGCTTTCTTCTGGCCGACTTGCCGGGCGAGATACGCCGACCCGAAGCCGGCGTCGAAGGAGGCGACGTCCGGGTCGGTCTGCAGGAACTTCGCGTGGTCCTCGCTCGCGAGGGTCAGGTCACAGACGACGTGGAGCGAGTGACCGCCGCCGACGGCCCATCCCGGGACGACACAGACGACGGGTTTCGGGATGTGTCGGATCAGACGCTGGACTTCGAGGATGTGGAGTCGACCGGCACTCGTCGCGGTCTCCCTGTCCTCGTCGTCGCCCCGGTACTCGTAGCCCGACCCACCCCGTACGGACTGGTCGCCGCCCGAGCAGAACGCCCAGCCGCCGTCTTTCGGTGAGGGGCCGTTCCCCGTCAGCAGGACACACCCGACGTCGGTCTGGCGCCTGGCGTGGTCCAGCGCGGTGTAGAGTTCGTCGACGGTCCCCGGACGGAAGGCGTTGCGGACTTCGGGGCGGTCGAAGGCGATCCGGACCGCACCGACCTCGGTCGCGCGGTGGTAGGTCAGGTCGCGAAAGTCGAACTCGTCGACCGACTCCCACGACTCGGGGTCGAAGATCTCTGAAACCATGCCCGTCGCTGGGGTCGGCCCGCGCAAAAAGATTCCGTGGCCCGGCGGCTGCGAGGACCGCTCGCGTCGCTCAGTCGGTCACGACGGCCGTCGCCTCGACCTCGACCGCGAACGCCTCGTCGACCAGCCGTGACACCTCCACCATCGTCGTCGCCGGCCGGACGTCCCCGATGTACTCGCCGTGTGCCTCGCCGATCCCTTCGTAGTCATCGACGTCTGTCACGTACAGCCGCGTCCGGACGACGTCCTCGAGCGTCGCGTCCGCCTCGGCGAGCGCACCCTCGACGATCTCCAGTGCGGCCACCGTCTGCTCGTATGGCGTCTCCCCCACGACCTCGCCATCGTCGTCGACGGGCGTCGTCCCCGAGACGTGTCTCTGGTCGCCCACCCTGACCGCCCGCGAGTAACCCGCGTGTGCCTCCCACTCGGTCCCGCCCAAAACCCTGGTTCGTCCCATGTTTCACCGTCCCGGCGCCGGTGGAAAACGATACCGAACCCGACAGTTCCTCGCACGTGGCCGACCGGGACAGGGACCGGCGATCACGGGAGTACTCAACTATTCGTGACGCGTGGTCGGTGGTCCGTCGTCGACCCCGAGTATCGAATTCGATATCACGGACCCATGTCTTAAAGTGTGATTCGTACCGAGTGATCGACGATACCGGAGCACCTCCCGTCATGACAGAGACGTTCTACGACCTGCTCGGTGTGCCCGAGGACGCCTCGACGGACGCGATCGAGGACGCCTACCGCGAGGAGATAAAGCAGGTCCACCCCGACGTCAGTGACGACGTCGACGCGGGCGAACGCACGAAACGTCTCAACAAGGCGAAGCGAGTCCTCACAGACGAGGAGGAACGGGCGAGCTACGACAGACAGGGTCACGAGGCGTACATTTCGGGTGGGCCCGCCGACGGCGGTAGCACGAACAGCGGGAACTCGAACGGGCGGGCCCCGAACGGACGGAACTCGGCCAGTGACAGAGGGGATCGAAACGGTGGCGCGTACAGCGGCGGGTCGACGGGCGGGAGTTACGGCCGGCAACGCCGCCGGCGGGCCGAGAACACGACGACCGGGCGGGCGAAACGCCCGGGGTGGGGCTCGGGGGCCGCCGCGGGCAGTGCCTACCAGTCGGGATCGGTGTCGGGCTCGGACGACCCGTGGCCGGGACGGGACGGCCGGCGGGGTACCGGACAGGGACGGAGCGTGGGTTCGTCGGGACCGAGCTGGCAGTCCTCGCGAGCGGGGCGGGGCTCGGCCAGCACGGCCGGCGGCGCCGACGGCCCCTCGGCGAAGCGGCAGGCGGCCGCCGGGACGACGAACGGCCCCAACACGGACTGGTCGTGGAACGCCTGGGAACAGACGCGCTCGTGGGCGGTCAGACAGGGCCGCTCCGACAGCCCCGGGATCGACCCCCAACGGTTCGTGCCGACCGGACAGTCCGTCCTGTTGCTCGTCTCCACGTTCTTCCTGTACCCGTTCTTCGTCGCGAGCGCGCTCTTCCCCCCGTTCCCGATGGTCGCACGCCTCCTCGTCGCGACCTGTACGCTCCTGATGTTCGCCTACCTCCTCTCGGTCCCGGAGATCGCCGTCACCGTCTTCGGCCTCTGGAGTATCCTCGCGCCCGTCGCGCTGGTGGCGCTCCCGGGTGTCAGCCTGTTCTCCGTGGCCGGCGTCGTCACGCTCTCGGTCACCTGGATCCCGTGTGCACTGTCCATTCTCACGCTCTCGGTACTCGAAACGTGACGGTCGGAGAGTGTCGACCTAGAGCCGGTCGTGGAGCCGTGCCTGCAGTCGCTCGCGAAAACGGTGACTCTCCTCGGCGTCGACGGTCACCTCGATGAGCTGGGTCCCATCGCTCGCCAGCGAGTCCGCGTACGCTCGCTCGAAGGCGGCACCGGTCGACACACGCTCGTAGTCCAGCCCGTAGAGCTCGCCCGTCGGTTCGAAATCCAGACCGTGAGGTGTCCTGAACTGCCCGGTGAAGGGCGGGTCGAACGACTCGATCGGGAGCATGTGGAAGATCCCGCCGCCGTCGTTGTTCACGACGACGAGCGTCGCGTCGACGTCGCATCGGGCCACAGAGAGCAGACCGTTCATGTCGTGGTAGTACGCCAGGTCACCGGTCACGAGCACGAGCGGGTCGTCGGTCGCGCTCCCGGCGCCGAGGGCGGTACTCACGATCCCGTCGATGCCGCTCGCACCACGGTTGCCCAGCACCGTGAGGCCCCCAGCGCGGGGCTCGCCGAACCGGTCGCAGTCTCGCACGGGCATGCTGTTGGACACGAACAGCGTCGCCGGGTCTGGCGCGTTCTCGACGACACTCGCGAGTATCCCTCCTTCGAAGAGCCGCTCGTCACGACCCGTCTCGAGGACGTCCCAGTGAGCTCGCTCGGCGGTCCGAAAGCGGTCGCGCCAGGCCATCGTCGCGGCGATGCCACCCTCGCCCACGGAGTCTACCGAGTCTGTTGCGTCCGCCGAATCCGGCGAGTCTGCCGAGGCCTCTCCCCCGGAGACGGCGTCCGCCACGGCGTCGAGCACACGCGAGGGGTCGGCCTGAACGTGGTCCGTTGCGGTGAACTCGGCTTCCGGCCAGTCGCCGGTCGAGTCGACGACGAACTGTCGAGCGTCGGCGTCGGCGAGGTGTCTCCTGAGCGGTTTCGACGTCGGCGAGGCGCCGACTCTGACCACGACGTCCGGCGACGGCCACCCCTCGCTCCCGACGTACGTGTCGTACCCGCCACAGACGAGTCGCTCGCTCGCCTCACCCCGGCTGTCAACCCCATCTCCGAGCAGGGAGCCAAAGCGAAGTCCGGAGAGTGGGTCCGCGAGCAGCGGCACACCGGTCACGTCGAGGAAGCGAGCGACCGCTCCGGGGTCGACCCGGCCTGGGTCCAGTGGTCCTGCGACCAGCAGTCCCCGGTCGCTCCCCGAGAGCGCGGTCGCCATATCCGAGACTGTCTCCCGCGAGGGCGTCCGAACGCCCTCGCTCGTTCGCACGAACGGCCCGTCTCGCCCCTCGACGGCCTCCGGGTCGGTCTCCGCGAGCGAGTCCGGGACGTCTCCCGGTTCCTCGGTGGGTTCGAGGGGTTTCGCGACCGGGACGTTCAGGTGGACCGGTCCCGGGTTCGACCCGACCGCGTTCGCGGCGGCCCGCGCGACGGTGACCCGCACCGACCGCAACCGTCGCGGCTCCGGTGCTGGCTCGGGCAGTGTCCGGTGATAGCGCGGCGCGTCGCCGTACAGGTCCGACTGGTCGACGGTCTGGTTCGCCCCGCTGTCGTGCAGTTCGGCCGGCCGGTCTGCCGTCAGGACGACCAGCGGGACGTTCGCCTGGTCGGCCTCGACCACCGCTGGGTGGAAGTTGGCCGCCGCTGTCCCCGATGTACAGACGATCGCCGTCGGTTCGCCGGTCCGTCGGCCTCTCCCCAGGGCGAAAAAGCCGGCCGAGCGTTCGTCGAGTATCGAGAACGTCTCGACGTCCCGGTGGTTCGCGAACGCGACGGTGAGCGGTGTCGACCGACTCCCCGGCGCGAGACAGGCCGCCTCGACGCCGGCGGCGACGAGTTCGTCGACGATCGTCTCGCCCCACAGCGTCGCTCGGTTGGGTGCCGTCACGTCCTGGCCTCCCGTGCCATCATTCGAGTGCGTCCAGGACCGGCCGGTACTTCAACTGTACCTCGTCCCACTCGCGGTCGGGGTCGCTGTCGCCGACGATGCCGTTGCCCGCGAACAGCGTCGCACGCCGACCCTCCGCCACCGCCGAGCGGATGGCGACCGCGAAGGTCCCGTTGCCCGCCGCGTCGAACCATCCCACGGGCGAGGCGTACCAGCCACGCTCGAAGGCTTCCGTCTCCTTGATGGTCCGGAGCGCGACGTCCGGCGGGAGCCCGCCGACGGCAGGCGTCGGGTGCAAGGCCTCGACCAGCGAGAGGACGTGGTTGTCCTCGGCCAGGTCGGCCGTCACGGGCGTCCGGAGGTGCTGGACCGTCGCCAGCCGCCGGACAGTGCGGTCACCGGTCGAGATAGACGTGGCGAACGGACCCAGCTGGTCTTTGATCGCGTCGACGACGAGTTGGTGTTCGTGGCGATCCTTCTCGCTCTCTTGGAGTTCCCGTGCCAGCCACTCGTCCTCGGCTGGCGTGTCACCCCGCCCGGTCGACCCGGCGAGCGCGTCGGTCCGCACCGTTCGCCCGTCACGCGAGACGAGTCGTTCCGGCGTCGCTCCGAAGAACTGCCCGCCGCCCTCGGGCGCGACGAGAAAGCGAAAGCAGTCGGGATAGGTCTCGCCGAGTCGGTCGTAGACGGCCGGGACCGAGACGTCGCGTTCGAGTTCGACCGTCTGTGCCTGTGCGAGCACGACCTTCCGCAGGTTGCCCGAGGCGATCCGGTCGACGGCCGCCTCGACCTGCTCGCACCAGCCGGCCTCGTCCGGCGTGAACGACCGCTTGCTGATCCCGGGTGGCTCACTGTGGTCGGGTGGGGTCGCCGCTGCGAGTCGCTCCGCCCAGGTCGCCAGCCGTGACTCCGCACGGTCCTGGGCGTTCGGGCCCGTCGCACAGGCGACGACCCAGGTCGCCCCGCGTTCGGGCGTGACGGCCAGGACTGCGGGCAGGACGAACTGCGCGTCGGGAAAGCCGGCCCACGGGGAGTCACCGTTGGCGTTGTCGTTCTCGTGGAACGCGAAGCCCCCGAACAGTCGCGGGCGGGCGAACTCCGGGAGCGACGTCGGGACGACCCCCTCTGCGAACAGGTCCTGACCGGCC